>Ga0079224_100000321_pt1 | contig 44673 bp, 36 predicted proteins | sample Stecom2015_FD_80414 | JGI IMG/M metagenome (GOLD analysis project Ga0079224, IMG submission 80414) | Agricultural soil microbial communities from Utah to study Nitrogen management - Steer compost 2015 | ecosystem: Environmental > Terrestrial > Soil > Agricultural land | place: USA: Utah... | reverse complement strand
GCCCGTTCCAAGGGCCACTATAGAGACTGGGTAGATGCCATTAAGGGTGGGCCGGAGGCAAGCTCCAATTTTAGTTACGGCGCGGACCTTACGGAACTTACTTTATTGGGCGTACTCTCCCTGAGGCTGGGAGGCCAAAAAATAAACTGGGATTCGGCAAATATGAAAGCCATAGGGATGCCTGAGGCCGATGCCATTATCCGGGAGCCGGTGAGGAAAGGATGGGAAATGGCCTGAGACACGGCATTGGTAGGCATGACCGCGCACTGGTGTGAAAATATTTACACTGCTTAAACCCGCGGCCAAAATCCGGGGCAAAGAAACCCGGCAAATTCGACGGGCATATTACAGATATACCAATAAAATTGAGTAATCAGGAAAGAAAACGGGGAAAGGTAAACATATATCAGGTTTTTACCCGGCTTTTTGGAAATACGAATAGCAACAACAAACCCTGGGGCACGCCGGAGGAAAACGGGGTGGGGAAATTTGGCGATTTTACGGATAAGGCGCTAATGGAAATCAGGGATTTGGGTATCACCCATGTTTGGTACACCGGTGTGCTACACCATGCCCTGATCAACGATTACTCGCACATTGGCATTTCCCATGACGATCCAGATGTGGTAAAAGGGCGGGCCGGATCGCCTTACGCGATCAAGGATTATTACAGTGTCAACCCCGACCTGGCCGAAGATCCTGCACGGGGAATGGAAGAATTCAGAGATCTGGTGGATCGTAGCCACCGACATGGCCTGAAGGTGATCATTGACCTCGTTCCGAACCACGTGGCAAGGAAGTATGAGGGGAAAAACAATCCTGAGGGAGTCACTGATTTTGGTGCTGCTGATGATCCTTCCGTTGTTTACCGCAGGGACAACAATTTTTATTACATCCCGGGTGAGGCGTTTAAAGTACCGGATCATCCCGACGGGTATTTGCCTTTGGGGGGTGAAAAACACCCACTTTCCGATGGAAAGTTTGATGAATATCCCGCTAAATGGACCGGAAACGGCTCCAGGAATCCTCAGCCCCACCCGCACGACTGGTATGAGACGGTGAAACTCAATTTTGGCGTAAAACCTGATGGCAGTAACGATTTTCCGCTGTTGCCTGAAGCATTTGACCGTGAGGACATACAGGCACATCATGCCTTCTGGCAAGGCAAATCTGTTCCCAATACCTGGAATAAGTTAAAGGACATCGCCATGTTCTGGTTGGAATCGGGCATTGACGGATTTCGTTTTGACATGGCCGAGATGGTCCCCGTGGAGTTTTGGAGTTATTTGAATTCAGCAATCAAGATTAACTTTCCTGATGCTTTGCTGTTGGCGGAAGTTTACAACCCCGATTTATACAGAGCTTACCTGCATATGGGGAAGCTGGATTATCTTTACGATAAGGTAGGATTGTACGATACTTTAAAGTTGATCATGCAGGGGCATTGGGATGCGGATCATATTCCTTACAGGATGGAGGAACTGCAGGATATCCGGTCTTCAATGCTGCATTTTCTGGAAAACCATGATGAGCAGCGTATTGCGAGTCCCGAATTTGCCGGGCGCGCAGACAAAGCAAAACCCGCCATGGTCGTCTCGGCGATGGCTGGCAGTGGTCCGACCATGATCTACTTTGGCCAAGAGGTGGGGGAGCCTGCTGCGGAAAATCCCGGATTTGGCTCCCCTTCCCGTACTTCTATATTTGATTATGTTGGTGTGCCCCACCACCAGCGCTGGATGAACCACGGCCATTTTGATGGGGGCCAATTGTCGGAGGAAGAGAAATGCCTCCGTGATTTTTATAAAAGATTGCTCAATTTTACCTTAAATAGTCCAGTCATCTTGGGAAGCTTCGGGGACTTACATCGGTATAATAGGGCGCACACGCAAGGGTATAGTCCATGGGTTTTCTCCTTTATGCGCTGGACAGCCCATGAGCAACTGCTTGTGGTGGTGAATTTCAGTGCGGACAGCGGGTTTGAATTTGAAATTAAGATTCCTGCAGATGTTTTTGAAGCCTGTAATCTGCACAGTGTCCCGTACCTGCTTCAAGACCAGTTGGGGTCGGGGGAACGGCGGGTACTGAATATTCATAAAAACGAAGGGCGGGCCTGGCTTCGGATGGAACCCCTGGCTGCTTATGTTTATAAGTTCTCTGCACAATAAGCTGTAAAATTCACGGCTTGTGATCCGCTCCTAGTCCAGGAGAAAATTGTTCACAAAAGTGTTTTTCAGTGCCAGCCAGATCAAAAAGAACAATATTCCCCAGAACAAATAGATCCGGTAGTAATCCAGGGTTTCACTGTACCGTGTTTCAATGACTTCCGCTTTTTCGAGTTCGTCGATTTGCGAAAAAATATTTTCCAGTGCCTGGTCATCAGAAGCCCTGAAAAATTCCCCGGCACCAATCTCGGCAATATTCCTCAACGTGGTTTCGTTCAGGTAGCTTTCGATCATCTGCGGCCTTCCAAAAAAATCCGTGCCATACGGGACCATGCCGTCCTTCCCCACCGCGATGGTATATATTTTTATGTCCATGGCGGATGCCAGTTCCGCGGCAAATGTCGGATCCACATTGCCGGCATTGTTGTCGCCGTCACTGAGCAACACCATCACCTTGGATTTTGCCTCAGATTCCCGCATGCGGTTGGTGGCTGCAGCAACGGCACTTCCTATGGCTGTTCCCTTCGCATCCATCATTTCAAAATTAATATCCTCGATCAGCTCGGTGAGTAGGTCGTAGTCGGTGGTTAAAGGAGAAAGGGAGTAAGCTTCTCCGGCAAAAATCACCAGTCCGATCCGGTCCCCGATCCGGCCGTCGACAAAGTCAATGGCCGTCTCCTTAGCCGCCTCCAACCTATTGGGGTCAAAATCCTGAAGGTCCATGGATTCTGAGATGTCCATGACGAGCATGATATCGATCCCCTCAGTGTATTGCTCCACCTTTTCGTTCGAGCGCTGTGGCCGGGCGAGCGCGACCACCACCATCCACATAGCCAGCAAGAAGAAAAATGTCGGGATTAACCGTAGAAATGTCCAGGCGTTGGTATTGGGCAATGATTTGGGAATGGAAAGTTCCAGTACCGGTTTCTTTATCAGTTTGATAAATTTCCGGAGCAGCATGATCAAAGGCAGTAGCCAAAGCAAATGCAGGGCCCAGAGGTTTTCCCATTCATAGGAACGGAAAGTGTCGGGCGAAAACCAGGTCCATGAAAAAAACTCGCTGATATCATTCATGTTCATGGGAGGCTTTTTATTTTTTGTTCATAGGTGGAAGTAATGACGTTTTCCAGATTTCGGCAGGCCTGCTGTACATCATCCGCGGGTCTGTTAGCATAGATAATCAGTTCGATTTTTCTAAAGTCTTTGAGTAATTCCGGTTGCTCCAGATGTTCCGCAATCTCTGTGGCCGTCCATTCCCTGTAAGGTTTGTCGGTCAATGACTGCATGCGGCTTTTCCATAACCCCAGAAGTATGTCCGCGGATTCAAGGGTAGGATTGGCAATGAACCTGTTTTTGGTTTTTGTCCATTGGGAATGGAACCTTCGTTGCTTCCGCTTTTCCTTGTATACCCGCCATTTTCTCCTGACGTCCTTTCCAAAGATCAGGAACAATGAAATCGTCACAAGTAAAAAGACGGCGATGCCAATAATCCAGTAAGGATAGTTAATCTCCTTTTTGATCGCCTGGTATTGGTTGGTCTCCATAAACACCAGCTCATCCGGCATTTCCGCAATGGTCAGTTTGAGAAAAAGCGTGGCATCCTCCGGGAAATGGTGGATGCTGTCATACCGTAACACCTCAAAAACCGGCAGCCTGTAACGTTTTATGGAGTCGAGTGCAAAGTTTGACAGAAAATAAACCGCACTGTCCAGGGTGGTACTGTCCTGGGTATGGGTGGTAAAGATTTCTTTCCCCAAAAACTCCATACTTCCAAAGTGGTAGGTGGAATCCGGAAACAGCACATTGGTCTGCCGGGGATAGCTGGCTTTCAGGACGTAGCCGACTTTTTCTCCCAGCATGGCGGAGTCCTGGAGAAAATAACCTTCCACTTTCAGTTCCTGTGCGAGGGTAAAATGGCTTACGGCCAGCAAAAAAAAGCCGCAAAGTAATCGGTTCAACTTACCCACGTTTCATGGTTTTATTTCTGTATTTAAATAATTCTATCAGGGGCAGCACAAAATCCTGGCTGGTATCAATGGAAAGGTAATTGATTTGATTCTTTTTACAAATCTCTCTAAGACTGAGCCTGTCGGCGGAAAATGTCTGGGAGATCCTTTTGGAGAACTTTCCAAAGGCGGTATTTACCCAAGTGGTTTTTCCTTCCTCTTTGTCATAGATGGGAATTATTCCCAAAGACGGCAGTGCGGACTCCCTTGGATCGGTGAGTTGTATGGCTACCAGGTCGTGTTTTTCCGCCAGTGCCTTGAAGGTCCTTTCATAACCGTCATCTATAAAATCTGAGATAACGATGATTATACTTCTTTTTTTTATGAGGTTTAAGGAAAAGAGGAACAATTCGTTCAGATCTGTTTTGAAGGACCTGTTTTCATGGTTAAAGATTCCCTTGATGATTTTTATACCCTGTCTTGCTCCCTTGCCGGGGAGAATGACTTTTTCCTTTTGGTCGGAAAAGGACAAAAGCCCCACCTGGCTTCCTTCATGCATGGCCGCCAGGGTCAATACGCCTGCCACCTCTTTTCCGACATCAATTTTCTTTCTGCCCCGATCGCCGATGTCCTGGGAACCGCTGATGTCCAATAGAAAATACACCGACTGCTCCTTGTCCTCCTTATAGGTTTTGACAAATGTCCCATGGCCTTTTGCCGAGACCTTCCATTCGATGGTACGTATATCATCGCCATACTGGTAGGGTCTTAAGTCGTCAAATTCCAGCCCGGCGCCTTTAAAAATCGACTGGTAGTCTCCCTGGAGGTGGTTGTTGGCCACTTTCCTGATCATGATTTCGTATTTCCGGAGCTTTTTTACCAGTTGTTTCATCAGCGTTTCCTTTCCAGAGGCCTAATTTAGTGGACTCCGGTGAATAATAAAACGGGTATGCCCTTACTTGTTGTCTTAATTCCATTAGAATCGGTAATTTTGCAGGGTGAAAAAAATAACCGTCTTCATTCTTGTTATTGTGCTTGGGACCGCGTGCTCGGGGAGCGAAAAACCCGCAGGGCTGTTGTCGGAGGACAAAGTCGTGGAAGTTCTTGTGGATATACATATGGCTGAAGGGATGGTGAGCGCGCTGCCCATACCTTATGATTCCTCAAGGAAAATATACCCGGTGCTGGAAAAAGAAATCTTCGAAAAACATCAGGTGTCAGACTCTGTGTTTATGGACAGTTTTGAATACTACCTCAGGGACGCCAGGACTATGGAAAACATTTATTCTAGAACCATTGATTCCCTTGCGGTAAGGGCGAAGACGGGAGACCAATAACATGCTGTATCCGAGCAACCTTGAAACAAAGATCGATTTTGACAAAATCAAAGATTTGGTCCGGAACCAATGCAGCAGTACCCTGGGCACCGACTTCGTGGATAAAATGTATTTTGCCAGGGATTACTTTTTTGTTAGCCGGCTGCTGGACCAGACAGAGGAGTTTAGGAAAATAATTGTTTCGGGAGAAACCTTTCCCTCCTCCAACTTCCTCAACATTTACCCCTATCTAAACAAATCCAGAGTACCCGGTACATTTCTGGATGAGGGGGAGTTTCACGAAATCAGGTTGGCCCTAATCACCTTAAAGGGATGCGTGGATTTTTTCAACAAACATCAGGAGGAGTATCCTGAATTCTTTAAATTGGTGAGAACCGTTTCCCTGGACAATACCCTGCTCGGCGCGATAGGACAGGTGCTGGATGAAAAAGGAAAAATAAAGAACAATGCGACCAGGGAACTTGCCGTCATCCGTTCCCAGATTATTCAGGAGGAAACCAGGCTAAGGAAAGTGCTGGAAAGTATCTTCAGGTCGGCAAAGGCCAAGGGATATACGCCTGAAGACGCCTCCATCACCATTCGGGGAGGTAGGATGGTCATCCCTGTACTTGCCGAAAACAAACGAAAAATCAGGGGCTTTATTCATGATGAATCCGCCACCGGACAAACGGTATTTATGGAGCCGGCCGAAGTCCTGGATATCAACAATGAACTTAGGGACCTGGAATATATGGAGCGCAGGGAGGTGCAGAAGATCCTTACGCAACTTACCGACACCTTGAGATCCTTTTCGCCGGCGCTGCGCCAGGCTTTTCATTTTTTGGGTATGGTGGACTTTATCCGGGCGAAGGCAAAGCTGGCTTTAAATATCGGTGCCAACAGGCCTGTACTAACCAAAACCCGAGGGCTGGAGTGGGAAAACGCCCGGCATCCTTTGCTGGAAATGGCCCTGAAACAGCAACAGAAAGAAATTGTACCCTTGAAGTTGACATTGGACCATAACAGCCGACTGTTGGTAATATCGGGTCCAAATGCCGGGGGCAAGTCCGTTACCTTAAAAACCGCGGCGTTGCTCCAATATATGCTGCAGTGTGGGTTGCTTATTCCCGTAGACTCCGGTTCCAAATGTTGCCTGTTCAGTAACTTTTTTATTGACATCGGAGATGAGCAGAATATTGAAAACGACCTGAGCACGTACAGTTCCCATCTGATGAGCATGAAGTACTTTTCAGAGCACGCGGACAAAAAGACAATATTTTTTATTGATGAGTTCGGGACAGGCACCGAGCCGCAGTTTGGGGGAGCTATTGCTGAAGCCTTGCTGGTGTCATTGAACAAGACCGGTGCCTATGGAATTATTACCACCCATTATGGCAATCTAAAGCAGGTGGCTTCCCGGAGCCAGGGCATGACCAACGGAGCCATGCGTTTTGATTTGGATCATTTAGAGCCTTTGTATCAACTGGAGATTGGGAAACCCGGCAGTTCCTTCGCCCTTGAAATTGCGACAAAAATCGGCATATCCAAAGAAATCATTGCCTATGCCAAAGAACAGATCGGCGAGGAAAGGGTGAGGTATGACAGGTTGTTGAACAAACTGGAGGCAGAGAAAAACCGATATGATCAACTGCTTGCGGAAAACCGGCAAAAAGAGGATATGCTTCAGGCTAAAATCCGGGAGTACAGCACCTTAAAAGCCAACCTGGAAGAAAACAAGAAGGAGCTGATCCAGGAGGCAAAGGTCCAGGCCAAGGGTATTTTGGACGAGGCAAACAAAAAAATTGAAGCCACCATCCGTGCGATTAAGGAAAGCCAGGCGGAAAAGGATGCCACACAAAAAGCCAGGCGGGAACTTGACGAATTAAAAAATGCCGTCAAACCGGAGCGGCCTAAGGCAGCAAGACCGGTTAAGGTAGAGAAAGGGGAGATTAAAGCCGGGGACCAGGTCCGGATCAGAGACAGTGGCACCCTTGCCGAGGTAATCTCCGTCAAAAACAATGATGTGGAAATCAGTATTGGTGACCTGAAGTCCAACGTAAAATTGGACCGGCTGGAAAAGGTATCCAATACCTTCCTTAAGAAAGCAAAGAAGAGGTTGCCTGGAGGTAGCGGTTATGACACCCATTCCAAAATGATGGACTTTTCCACCAGTTTGGATATCCGGGGAAGACGGGGGGAGGAATCCATTCTTTTGATCCAGAATTTTATTGATGAAGGGCATATGCTGGGTTTTCGGGAACTCCGTATTGTCCACGGCAAGGGCGACGGGATTTTGCGACAGATCACCCGGGATTTGCTGGCAGGAATGAAAGCCGTTGCAAAATTCCAGGACGAACACGCGGATCGGGGAGGCCCGGGGGTCACGTTGGTGACTTTACGATAAAAAACTCGCGAAGACGCAATTGTGGAATTAACACATGGTCTCAGTGGGGACCCTTGCGGAAAGGAATGGATTAACCGCAGGGAACCCAAGGTTTCGCAAAGGTCACAAGGAATTTCATGCCGCCTCTTGTACGCTCCTGGCGTACCCGTAGGTGTATACTATGCCGGAAAGGCTGTATAAATTTTCTTGGCGTCCATTGCGTGTTCCTGAGTACTTCGCGGTTTTTTTACTTTTTCTGAATCTTAGGTTTTGAAGTCAAGGTACCGCAACGCAGAAGTCACCACTACTGCAGCTTAACCGCCTGCCTGGCCAGGAGTCTCCATTGGCCGCGGTCTTTCTTCCAAACCATCAGCACACCCAGCTTGATGTTTCCGACGGTTCCTTCGTTGTTTGTCTGCGCCAGCAACACATGCCTGACAAGACCCACATTGTCCACCAAATCCACGGTCTGTTCTTCCAGTTTTATGTTTACAAACTGGGATTTGCCGGAAAGCAGAAAATCTACGAATTCCTGTTGGTTTTCAACCAAGCCGTTGGAGTGTCCATAGCTGAGCTCCTTCAGGGTCAGTTTTTTTAGCGCACTTTCATTGGGATTAATCAAAAGCTTCCTTAACTCTTCTACGGCATTTTCCAGGCGTTCCGTATCTTTGTTTTGGCCAAACACGGATGATGAAAACAAAAGAAGTACGGCGGTCAATAAAATAGTGTTTTTCATAAATTTACCATCAGGTGAAAAGGTACACAACCAGTTTTTATTTTTTTATCAATTCAAAAATATAGGAGCCGGCAAGGGCATTCACGCGTGCGTTGACGGGCATGGGAACTGCAAACTGCAGCCTCAGTCTGTCACCCTCCCTGCTGAAGGATATTTCCCGGCCTGCTGCAGGCGAACTTCCAGAAAGCTGGATCTTGTCAAAATTTTCTCCTGCAAATGACCAGTCCCCGAGCCGGTCAAACAGTGGATTGGCGCTGCTTGAATAGGTCCTGTTGTTGGCGTTAGTCACGAAACTCAGTTCAAAATTCTGGTAGTCGGCCGTGAGGGATTGCCCGTCTTTGCTTACAGATCCCCCGTTTGCCACCGTCCAAACAATATGGCTTCCTCCAGTGAGTGCCTCAGTTGCCAGTTGTTCCTTGGTTTTCTCCCCCTGGGGATCCGTGTCCCCACCACCGTTACACGCGTACAGCAGTACGCCTGCGGCAAAAATCCAAAAGGTATGAAGCATTATTTTTCGCATTTCTAAAAATAGGAAGAATCCTGATAAATTAGTCTAATCCTTTTATGAAATTGACGCTTTTGGTTTGTAATCTTCCACATTTATGATGCGGTCGCAAAACCCATACTCCCGGCTGTCGTTGGAGCAGACGAAAACTGTCTTTTTTGCACCGTATTCCCGAACCAATTCCTGATACCAGCCGATTCCCTTTTTGTCCAGATTTGAAACCGGCTCATCCAATAGCAGTAAGGGCACGTCGGAAAAAAAGCACAGGCCGAGCTTCAGTCTTTGTTTCATTCCTGAGGAAAAGTACAAAATCTGCTTGTCCGCGGACTTTTCCAGATACATGATTTTAACCATATCATCAGTGTCCATTCCCGCGACTTTCTTTTTGAATCTAAAATGAAACCGTAGCAGCTCGGTAAGTGTGTACTCTTCGGGAAGTTCGAGGTATGGTGCGCCAATAGCCAGAAACCGGTAAATCGCAGCTTCTTCCACAGGCTTTTTATCTCTCAGGTAGGTGACTTTTCCCGCAGTCAGAGGAATTTGCCCGGAGAGGCATTTGAGGAGGGTGGATTTTCCTGAACCATTGCCGCCGGTAATCGCTATTTTTCCACCTGCGGGCACCTCAAAACTCAGATTTGAAAAAATCCATTCAAACTGGAATTTTTTTGCTGCTTCCCGAACCTGAATCTCCAACATTTATCAATTGATGTATCCTTTCATCAACCCCCGCTCCGAGGACCGGATGAAGTTTACAATTTCGTCCCTTTCTTTGGTAGCCGGAAGGTTTACCTCGATTTCCTCCAGGGCACGGCTGTTGTTCAAACTGTTTAAAAACAGGTAACGGTACACTTCCTGTATGTGGTTGATGGTATCGCTGGAAAAACCCCTTCGCCTCAGGCCCAGGGAGTTTACCCCTGCATAGCTAAGGGGTTCTCTTGCGGCCTTGGTAAACGGGGGTACATCCTTTCGGACCAACGACCCCCCCGAAATCATGGAGTGCATGCCTATCTTGACAAACTGGTGTATGGCACTGCTGCCGCCGACAAATGCCCATTCATCAATGGACACATGGCCGGCCACCTGCACGGTATTGGCAATAATTACATTGTTGCTGATTATACAGTCATGGGCAATATGTACGTAAGCCATCAAAAGACAGAAATCGCCTATTTTGGTGACTTTTTTGTCTATGGTACCTCTGTTGATGGTGACGCACTCCCTAATGGTGGTGTTGTTGCCTATTTCAACCGTAGACTCCTCCCCCTGGAATTTTAGATCCTGGGGGATGGCTGATATTACAGCACCGGGAAATATTTTACAGTTTTTTCCGATTTTGGCACCGGGATATATGGTAACATTAGAACCTATCCAGGTGCCGTCCCCAATCTCAACGCCCTCATGGATTGAGGTAAATGCTTCAATAGTAACATTCTTTCCAATGTGGGTGTTTTCGTGTATTTCTGATAGTTTACTTATCATGCGTCTTTTCTTACAATACTGGCAGTCATGACAGCTTCACAAACAAGGGTATTTCCCACATAAGCTTCACCTTTCATTTTTGCGATGCCCCTTCTTATCGGATATAAGAGTTCACATTTGAATATGATGGTGTCTCCGGGAAGGACCATTTTTCTGAATTTGCAATTTTCGATCCCCAGGAAGTAAGTCCAGTAATTTTCGGGATCTTCCACAGAGCTCAGGACAAGGATTCCTCCCGTCTGGGCCATAGCTTCCACCTGAAGTACGCCGGGCATCACAGGATTGTTGGGGAAATGTCCCACAAAGAACGGCTCATTAATGGTAACGTTCTTTACACCGGCCACGACCATTTCGTCCAGGTATATTATTTTGTCCAGCAACTGAAAGGGATACCTGTGGGGCAGTATATTACTTATTTGGTTGATATCCAATACCGGCGGGAGTTTTGGGTCGTAGTGCGGAATATGGCTCGGTCCGGCTTTTTCCATCGCCCTTTTCAGCTTTTTGGCAAAGGCCACATTGGCCGCGTGTCCGGGCCTGGCAGCCAGTATTTGGGCTTTTATCGGCCTCCCCACCAGCGCAAGGTCACCCACCACATCCAACAGCTTGTGCCGGGCGGGTTCGTTTTTATACCGCAACTCCACATTGTTTAAAATGCCTTCCTTTCGGACTTCTACTTTGGGTTTGTTAAACATCTTCGCCAAATGCTCCAATTCCTTGTCTTCCACCACCCGGTCCACCACCACAATGGCATTGTTCAGGTCTCCTCCCTTGATCAGGTTCTGGTTATAGAGTTTCTCAAGCTCATGCAAAAAAACAAAGGTTCTGCAGGAGGCAATCTCCGTCTTGAACTTACTGATGTCGGTAATGGATGCGTGTTGGCTACCAAGAACGGGGGAATTGTAATCCACCATTACCGTCACCCGGTAATCGTCCAGGGGAAGCGCTGCCATTTCAACTTCTCTTTCCGCATCCCTGTAGTGGATGCTTTCCGGGACTTCAAAAAATCTTCTGAGGGCATTCTGTTCCTCCAGCCCCGCATCCTCAAGTTTGTGTATAAACTGGATGGAACTTCCATCCATAATGGGAGGTTCCGGCCCGTTGAGCTGGATCAATATATTGTCAATTTCCAAACCAACCAGCGCGGCCAGCACATGTTCTACGGTAAATATCCGGGCGCCGTTTTGTTCGAGGGTTGTACCCCTGGACACGTCTACCACATTGTCTACGTCCGCGTCTACAATGGGCATGCCTTCAAGGTCCAGCCTCTGGAATTTATAACCGTGATTGGGAGGAGCAGGGACAAAAGTCATCGTGGCCAGTACCCCGGTATGTAAACCTACGCCGGACACGGTCACTTGTTTCCCTATGGTATGTTGCTTTACCTTCATTAAATATTTTGTTTTTTAGCAGCAAACTCCTGTTTAAAAACAAATTTATTGTTTTTTTTCAAGTTCTTGTAATTTGTGTTGAAGCTGCGGCAGTTTCTTAAAAATTGTATAGGATCTTAAAAAGTCCTTTGGATCGATTCCCATATACCCAAAGACGGAAGTGCCTTCTTGTTTAATGGTTTTGGAAACACCGGTATTTGCCCCGATACTCGTGTTGTTGGCGATTTTGATATGGCCGACTATTCCCGCTTTACCCCCAAGGATGCAGTTTTTACCAATTTCCGCGGATCCCGAAATCCCGGATTGTGCCGCAATGACCGTGTTTTCACCAATGGACACGTTGTGGGCGATCTGCACCAGGTTATCGATTTTTACGCCCTTTCCTATTATTGTCGAACCCAGGGTAGCCCGGTCCACGGTGGTATTTGCTCCGATATTCACATTGTCTTCGACGATCACATTGCCCAACTGGGGGATGTTTTTAAAAGTCCCGTCCCGCTGGGGGGCGAACCCGAATCCATCCGAGCCGATGACGGCACCGGCATGGATTTCACAGTGATTGCCAATCTGACAACCATGGTAAATCTTCACTCCGGGATGTATGATGCAGTTGTCTCCAATGCTCACCTGATCACCGATAAAGGCGTGCGCGTGTATTTGGACGTTTTTGCCGATCCGGACATTTTTGCCAATATAGGAAAAAGCCGCACGGTATCCCCCGGGTCCGGTTTCACTGTTTTCCCCGATATACGAGGGCTGCTCCACCCCTTCAGGATTCTGCCTGATTGAACTTTCGTAAGCTTCCAGTAGACGGGTGAATCCGGTATAGGCGTCCGGAACCCTGATCAGTGTTGATTGTATTTTTTTGCTGGGTACAAAATCCTCCGAAACAATTACAGCAGTGCATCTGGTGCGGTATAGGTAGGGCTCGTATTTCTTGTTGGCCAAAAAACTTATTCCTCCTGCTTCTCCCTCCTGGATTTTGTCCAACCGGTTTACAATCTGGCTCCCGTCTCCATCAACTTTTCCATCCAACAGCCTTGCAACCTCATTAACGGTAATTTCCATGTGGATTTAATTAATGTTGCTGTAAAGTTAATTCTTTAGCATGACAAGCATAATATTTTTTGACAATTTTGCTCATGGCCTTGATATTGGGCAGATCAGCCGCCTGTGCCAGATCTACCAGTTCTCCTTTTTTGGTAAGCATGGTGATTTTTTCATTGGCCAGATAGGCATGGTTGCTGATGGAGCCGGCGGAAAAAAAATAATCAAGGTCCTGTTCCGAAACCGATAGATCGGTCCTGGCTTTTTCCCTGATTGTTTCCAGTTCCAGCGGGTCAAAAGGTTGGTTGACCAAGGTTATTTTAAAGAGTTTCCTGGTCAGGAGCATTTGTGAAATGTTCCGGAGTACATAATCCTTATTTTTTTGCCATTGTTTAATTCCTCCCCATATATCAAAATCATCCAGTTGGGAGTAGGTGTAGAGCAGGTCGGGATCGTTCTGAAAATTTTCCAGCGTGAAATTGTGCCGTAAAAAATATAGCAGGGCCTCGGAACCCGGCAAGCGAACGCCAGACTGCTCCAAATCTTTGGCCCTTCTGACCAGGTTGATCAGCATCTTCTCCGCGCTCACGGTGGTCTTGTGCAGGTAAACCTGCCAGTACATCAGCCTTCTGGCGCTCAGGAAATTTTCTATGCTGTAGATTCCCTTTTCTTCTACCACCAGGTAATCGTTTTTGACATTCAGCATTTTGATTATCCTGTCGGCCCCTATGATGCCTTCCAATACCCCGGTAAAGAAGGAGTCCCTTTGGAGGTAGTCCAGCCGGTCAACATCCAGCTGGCTGGATACGAGCTGGTGGAAGAATTTCCTGCTGTATTTTCCCGTGAAAATTTCTATGGCAAGGTCCAACCGATGGTCGAACTGCCGGTTTATGGCGTCAAAAAACAGCAGAGAAATGGATTCATGTCTTATGTTCCGAAGCAGGGTGAATTCCAGAGCATGGGAAAAGGGGGCATGGCCGATGTCATGAAGCAGGATCGCGATCAGGGTGGCTTCATATTCTTCCCCGCTGATTTCTTCCCCTTTGTTTCTTAGGTGATCCAGCGTGATGCTCATCAGGTGCATGGCGCCCAGCGCATGGTGAAAGCGAGTGTGCAAAGCACCCGGATAAACCATGTCCGTCAAACCTAGCTGCTTGATTCTCCGTAATCTTTGAAAGTACGGGTGTTCTATGATTTCAAAAATTAAATCGCCGGGAATTGTGATAAATCCGTGAACAGGATCGTTGATTATTTTATGGCTATTCAAATGCCCGCTGATTAATTATTAGCTTTGAGCCAATATTAATTATAAATTTTAAAGAAGTAAACAATATTATATGCAAAAATTCAAAATCCTTTGGGCTGACGATGAAATAGATCTTTTAAAGCCTCATATCATGTTCCTGGAACAAAAGGGATACGCGATCACCACCGTAAACAGCGGTCTGGATGCCATAGAGAAAGTGGAAGAAACCAATTATGACGTGGTATTTTTGGATGAGATGATGCCCGGTATGACGGGCCTGGAGGCCCTGCAGCAAATAAAAATATTGAAACCCCGCACGCCGGTGGTGATGATCACCAAGAGCGAGGAGGAGCATATCATGGACGATGCCATTGGGGGAAAATTGCCGATTACCTGATCAAGCCCCTCAATCCCAACCAGATTCTTTTGTCCGTCAAAAAAATACTCCAAAACAAACAACTGATCAGCGAAAAAACCAACCTCTCTTACCAACAGGACTTTCGCAATATCAGCATGGCCTACAATGAGGCGATTGACCACCAGGAATGGGCCGATATTTATCAAAGGCTTACCTATTGGGAACTGGAGATAGACCGGACAGAAAACAAAAGCATGCAGGAGGTGCTGGACACCCAAAAAACAGAAGCCAATGCGAACTTTGCAAAGTTCATCAAAGAAAATTATCTGGACTGGTTAAATGAGCCCAACATCGACAGGCCCGTGTTGTCCCACCAGGTGATGAAACAAACTGTTTTTCCCAAAATCAAGCCGGAGAGGCCTCTTTTTTTTGTGGTCATCGATAACCTGCGGTTGGACCAATGGGAAGTGATTGAACCTTTGTTGACCGATTATTTTAATATAGAAAACAAGGACACCTACTACAGCATCCTGCCCACCACCACCGCATTTTCCCGAAACGCTTTATTTAGCGGGATGATGCCTCAGGACATGGCCAAGTTTCATCCAGAACTCTGGGAAGGGGAAGATACGGATGAGGGCAAAAACAACCATGAAGAAGAATTTTTGAGGGAAAACCTAAAAAGGAACAGGCTGAACATCAAAGCCAGTTATAGCAAAATTCTGCAGGCCAACCAGGGTAAGGCAGTTTTGGAACAGTTCTCCAATTTCCTGAACAACGAACTGAACGTTTTGGTGTACAACTTCGTGGACATGATGTCCCATGCCAGAACGGACATGAAGATGATCCGCGAACTGGCTCCCGATGAGTCCGCTTACCGGTCCATTACCACCAGTTGGTTTACGCATTCCTCCCTTTTTGAACTTTTCAAAAAAATCAGTGAGGCGGGTGCGGACCTGATCGTCACCACCGATCATGGCACCAAAAGGGTCAACCGGCCTTACAAAATCATCGGCGACCGGAATGTGACCACCAACTTGAGGTACAAGCAGGGAAAGAACCTCAATTTTGAATCGGGAAAAGTCTTTGAGGTGAATCGTCCCGATGAAGCCAAACTGCCCAGGTTCAATGTGTCCACCAGCTATGTGTTTGCCGTGGAAGATTATTTTTTCGCGTATCCCAACAATTACAACTACTACGTGAATTACTACAAGGACACTTTTCAACATGGAGGAGTCTCCCTGGAAGAAATCATTATACCGATCATTCACCTTAAACCAAAGCGGTAACAGATTGGACAAATTAGACTGTAAAGACCCAGGCTTGATTCCGGCCACCGCGAAAAAAATCATAGATTTTTGTAAAGATGTACCGGTATGGGTATTTAAAGGGAACATGGGGGCGGGAAAGACCACCTTTATTAAAGAAATCGCCCGGCAAATGGGCGTAGAGGACAGGGTCAGCAGCCCCACCTATGCCATAATCCATGAATACCAGGATGCGGGAGGCAGGCCTTTTTACCATTTTGATTTTTATCGGCTGGAAGATCCTGAAGAAGCGCTGGAGCTGGGTCTGGAGGAATATTTTTATAGCGGAAACTACTGTTGGATCGAATGGCCTGAAAAAATTTCTGCTTATATTCCCGAAAAATTTGCCATGATTGAAATTGAAGAAGGCACTGAAGGCAATCGGGAAATTGCTTTAAATATAGTCAATGATGGAAGGAGCGAAGATCACTGAAGAGGTCAAAGCAACTGGCCTTTACACCAAAGAAGCGGTGGCCAGGATAAAAAAATCAGAAATATCCATATTGATCGGAATTCCTAAAGAATGGGCTTCCCATGAAAAGCGGGTGGTACTCACCCCTGAGGCGGTCGGTCTCCTGGTAAACAACGGGCAACGGGTCCTGGTGGAGACAAAAGCGGGAGAACATTCGAAATTTTCGGACCGGGATTATCTGGATGCGGGGGCGAAGGTGGTCGACACTGCGAAGGAAGCTTTTGATGCCGATGTGGTATTAAAAGTCGAGCCACCATCCCTGGAGGAAATCGGTTTTATGAAATCCGGTGCCTGTCTGATCTCAGCACTACAGTTGGGAAAGCAAAGTGCGGACTATATCCATGCCCTAAACAAAAAGAAGATCACGGCCGTTGCGTTTGAGTATTTGGAAGATAAAGTGGGCGGAATGCCGGTGGTAAGGGCCATGAGTGAGATTGCCGGGAGTACGGTCATGCTGATCGCCGCGGAATACCTTAGCAGCAACAAGGGGGGAAAAGGACTGATTCTCGGAGGAATCACCGGGGTACCACCTACCCAGGTGGTGATCATCGGGGCGGGTACCGTAGCGGAATACGCGGCAAGGACCGCATTGGGTTTGGGGGCAAGTATTAAAATATTTGACAACCACATTTATAAATTACGAAGGATCAAACAGCTCCTGGGGCAGCAGGTCTATACCTCGACCATAGATAATTATACGCTTGGACAGGCAATCAAGGAAGCAGATGTGTTGATCGGCGCGTTGAGGGTTGAAAAAGGCCGGGCAAAAATAGTGGTGTCGGAAGAGATGGTTTCCCAAATGATGGTAGGCAGTATCGTGATTGATGTAAGTATTGACCAGGGCGGCTGTATAGAGACCTCCAGAATGACGTCCCACGAGGATCCCACCTATGTGGAGTTTGACGTCACCCATTACTGTGTCCCCAACATCGCTTCCAGGGTCTCAAGAACGGCATCGGTGACTTTAAGCAACATCTTTACACCCATCATGCTGCAAATGGCGGAACACGGTGGGGCGGAAGAGATGATTTTTAATTACAAATGGTTTATGAAGGGCGTGTATACGTATAGAGGCAGCCTCACCAATGCACTGCTGGCCCGGAAGTTTTCCATGTCCCACAAAGAACTGCAACTGCTTCTAGCTGCCAGATATTAGGAAAGCAGGTTTTGTCGTAAAAGAAATTCAAGCTGGTCGTTGGCCTTTAACAGGCTTATCGTCAACTGCTTGTTTTCTTTGCGAAGCGCAAAAGCCTCGTAGGCATTTTTGATGACGGTTCTAAGGTATTCCTCTTCCCAGGGTTTTGTCAGGTAGTGGTATACCTTCCCCTTGTTGATGGCATCGATGACTGCCTGTATGTCCGAATAACCCGTCAGCAGGATCCGTATGGGATCCGGATATTCGGGAATAATTGATTCCAAAAAGTCCACTCCCGTTTCTTCAGGCATTCGCTGGTCAGTGATAATAATGTCAACTTCCTGTTGTTTCAGGAATTCCCTTGCCTCACTTGCTGATTCACATAAAAAGATCTGATAGTCTCTTCTAAACGTGGCCTTAAATGCCTGTAAGTTGTTGACCTCATCATCCACATATAAAATCCTGATATTATCCATTCCCGTCGTTGAATTCCAGCCACTATTTATATGACTCCTGTTATTTCTAAGGCGAAATTTAGTATTTTTGCGTAATATTTAAAAACTAATTTTCAAGGACTCCGCAATAATTTTAGTTGTCTTGTCTATTCCGATAAACTATCCTCTTGAGGGATTTATTCTCAAACATTAGTGTTATTTTTATCATTATTTAAATAAATACTATTATTAGACCTTTTAAAATTCGAAGGAATTGAAATCAAATTATGAGCCAAAAGTTAGTAAATGGAATCGTTGCTGATTATCGTCCCCTGATCCTAAACCCCCAATCCAAACCCGATCTCGATACAATCTCCGCCCTCAAAAGCAATCCGGCTACCATGGTCAGGGACACCCTCGAAGCACAGGTAGGGGAACTCATCAAAATAAGTAATCCAGCCAGGGTATTTCCGGTACCCGAATTAAGGCAAAACATAGCGGATTTTTTGCGGGAGCATAAGAATTATGGCATCTGGGTGTATTACCCCTGGAGAAATACGCTGGTGAAGATATTGGATAAAGATGATTTTATCAGGGTGCGGACATCAAGGAACAGGTATAAAATCACCCAGGAAGAGCAGGATTTGTTGGCGCAAAAAAAGGTGGGGGTGATCGGCCTTTCCGTAGGCCAGAGCGTATCGTTAAGCCTTGCCATGGAACGGTCATTCGGAGAGCTGAGGATTGCTGATTTTGACACCCTTGACCTGAGCAACATGAACCGCATCCGTACAGGCCTGTACAATCTGGGCCTGCCAAAAGCATGGATGGTGGCCAGGGAAATCGCGGAAATTGATCCGTTTTTGAATGTCACGGTTTTTGATCAGGGAATTACCAATGAAAATATGGATGAATTTTTTACTTTTGGAGGGAACTTGGATCTTTTAGTTGAAGAATGTGATTCTCTAAAGATCAAGATCAGCAGTAGGTTAAAAGCCAAAAAACTGGGCATCCCGGTGTTGATGGATACCAGCGACCGTGGCTTGATGGATATAGAAAGGTTTGACATGGAGCCAAACAGGCCGATATTCCATGGCTTGCTCGAAAAATTTGGCAAGGAAAGCGAATTGGACAATGTCTTACAGGACAGATCCCGCGAAATCCTTTTTTCCATTTTGGATTTTGAGGATCTGTCTGAACGTTTGCAAAGGAGCATGGGGGAAATTGGAAAAACCATAACCACTTGGCCACAAACCGCTTCATCGGTAATATCCGGGGGCGCCGCAGCTGCGTATTATTCCCGTTTAATATTGTTGGACCAAGATGTAATTTCCAAGAGGTTTTATATTGACCTTGACTTGCTTAATAAATGAGATAATGGAGGTAAGGATAAGGGTAATAAAAGCAGGGGATGATCCAATTTCAACAGAAAAGTATATTAGGGGGCACTATTCGGTTTTGGAGTCGTATGGCGTTACCAAAGTCACTTCGGCGGACAGGTCCTGGGTGAGCAACCCCAATACCTATCTTTTAATCGTAGAATCAATGGATGAATTAGAGGTCTACGGAGGAGGCAGGGTGCAGTTGAAAAGCCAACATTTTCCACTTCCCCTTGAGTCGGCGATCGAGGAGAAAGACATCAAAATTAAAGAATACGTCAAACGCTACAACGAACTGGAGGTTGCTGAATTATGTGGCGTCTGGAACTCCAAGAAAATTGCGGGCTACGGAATCGGCAGTATCTTTTTGATCCGGGCCGGAGTGATCGTCTCATCAATATTAAAGCTTGAAAATTTGATGGGATTTTGTTCACCTTTCACCCTTAAAAATTGTCAGAACCTGGGATTTAAAGTCATTGAAGACTTGGGCGACCGGGGCAGTTTTTTTTACCCAAAGGAGGGGCTGCTGGCCACCATCACTGAAATCACGGATTTGGAAAAGCTCCCATACGCATTGCCGGAAGAGCAGGAAAAAATATTGTTTCTAAAGGAAAACCCTCAACACGTGGCATGTGAAACGAGTCCGAAAGGTGACTTCAGAATAATGTATGATTTAAAAATTTAACAGTTATGGAGCGTTTTTTCCGGCATATTCCAATCGTGTTGGTTTTGTTTTTTGCGTCCGGAATTGATATGGATGCCTATTCTCAGCAACTGACGGAAATCAACGGAAACGAATTTCTTGTCGATGAATTTGCCCTTTTGGAAATCCAGGACGGGGACATCAACAATTATAAAATCGTGTCCAAATATGAAGATATTCTGCTATTAAATTACGGGGTGACAGATGAACCCGTTTATTTTTTGGTCTCCTTCGACAATCCTTTTCACCTGAACGAAAACATTGTCCTCGAGATCAAAAATCCTGGCTTTAGAACAATTGAATTGTATCAAAAAGATGCGGATCAAAGGTTTAAACGGATAGGCATGAAGGGAATAGCGGTTCCCCATGGTGAATTTTCGAACAGCTTAAATCCCTCGTTTCGGCTAAATCCAGACGACCGGGTGGATCTGATTCTAAAAATTGAATCCAAAATACCCATTTCCTTTGGGGCAGGTATTTCGCCAATAAACGATTTTGAATATGTAAGTTCCATAAGGATGTTGTTTATCAACATTTACATTGGGATCATGCTTTCGCTTTTCCTGTACAACGCGATGTTGTATTTTTCTGTTAAGGATAAGGTGTATTTGATTTATTGTTTCTACATACTTTTTATCAGCCTCGCGCAGCTCTCTCTCTCAGGCTACAGTTATCAATATATCTTCCATTTCAACTATGAATGGTTTGAGAAAAGCATTATTATATTCTCATGTCTTTCAGGAATTTTTGCAGTATTGTTTATCCGGAATTTTCTAAAAACCAGCATACTCATCCCAAAACTGGACAAGGTTTTAATTTTTACCGGGCTTCTGTATGGCGTTACCGTCTATTTTGGAATGATGGCCTATATGGAAATCAGCTATTTTTTAGTTGACATTGCTGGTTTATTCGTGGCGGTGTTTTTCTTCACCTCGGCGGTCGTCACCTGGAGAATGGGATATAGACCGGCGAAATACTTTCTGGGAGCCTGGTCGTTTTTTTTAGTTGGGGTGGTGCTGTTTGTCCTGAAAAACAACGGGGTACAGTCCTTCCAGACTTTTTCGAATTTCCCCATGCTTATCGGCACGGCATTGGAAGCCATATTGCTTTCCCTGGCGCTGGCTGACAGGATCAATATATTAAAAAAGGAAAAGGAAACGGAACAGCGTGAAAAGGTCCAGGCGCTCAGCGAAAACGAGCGGCTGATCAAGGAGCAAAACGTTTATCTGGAAAAGATGGTGCATTCCAGAACGGAAGAGTTGGAACGTACCCTCAAAAACCTTCAGGCGACCCAGACGCAACTGGTAAATCAGGAAAAAATGGCTTCCCTGGGTCAGTTGACTGCCGGGATTGCCCATGAAATTAACAACCCGATAAATTTTGTCAGTTCCAATATCTCGCCGTTAAAGCGCGATATAAGTGATATAATGGAAGTTATAGACCTGTACCGGACCAAAGGGGAACTGGAATTTTCGGCGGATACAAAAAAAGAACTGAAAAATTTAGAAGATGAGATAGAATTAGACTATCTTATACGTGAAGTTGAGCAGCTACTCAGCGGAATCGAAGACGGCGCCAGGAGAACTGTGGAGATCGTGCGGGGCCTCAGGCTTTTTTCGAGGGTAGATGAGCAGGATGTAAAAAGGGTCAATATCCATGATGGTCTGGACAGCACCCTGATCCTGTTGAACAACACGATGCAGGGGCGGATCAAAATCACCAAGGAATATGGAGAGCTGCCCATGGTAGAATGTTTGGCCGGAAAGCTCAACCAGGTGTTTATGAATGTCATCAACAATGCCATTCATGCTTTAATGGATACGAACCACATGATCAAAAACCCCGAGATAACCATCCGTACCGCCACCCAGGGTGAATGTGTGAGAATAGAGATACAGGACAACGGTCCGGGCATGCCGGATCGTGTTAAGGAAAAGATATTTGAGCCTTTTTTTACAACCAAAGAAGTGGGAAGAGGCACTGGGTTAGGATTATCCATTGTATATACGGTAATTGAAAATCACAATGGAAGATTGGAGGTGAACTCTAAGGTAAACGAGGGGACGGTTTTTGTCATTATACTCCCTATCCAACAAAAATCCCGGAATAATGAAGGATAAAATCAAAGTGCTTTATATCGATGATGAGGACAACAACCTCAGTTCTTTTAAAGCCAGTCTGAGAAAAGATTTCAACATTACTACAGCCATGAATGGGGAGGAGGGCTTACAACTGGCTAGGGAGGGGGATTTTCAGGTAGTGATTGCCGACCAAAGGATGCCCGGGATGACGGGCGTGGAGTTTTTTGAGCGGTTGGTAAAGGTAAAACCCGATCCGATCCGGATTTTGCTGACAGGCTACTCGGATATTTCCAGTGTGATCGACGCGATAAACAGGGGAGAGGTATACCGCTTCATCGACAAACCCTGGAATATCGAACAAATCAAAAACACGATAGACACGGCAGCCGACATTTACAACATCCGCCGGGAACTGAAGGAAAAGAACGACAAACTGATCAAGGCCAACACCGAAATGAACCAGTTTGTATATAGCCTGTCCCATGACCTGAGGGGCCCGTTAATGAGTATTTCGGGCGTTTCCAAACTGGCAAAAATGGAAATCAATGATCCTGTGGCCATGGAATATTTTGAGATGATCGATTCCGCGACCGTCAAGCTGGACGATTTTATTTATAAAATGCTGGATTTTTACCGGTCAACAAAAATTGACAACAAAATCGTACCCGTAAGATTTGATGAAATCATAGACCAGCAGTTAAAGGCATATCAGGATAAATGGGATCTGGAGAAAATAGACTTCAGGATAAACGTCGAACAGGAGACTGAATTTTATTCTGACGAGTCAAAAATCAGGGTGATCTTAAACAATTTGATCGGCAACGCGGTGAAGTTCCAAAATGACGAGGTTGATCCAAAGAAAATCAACCTGGATATTCATGTAAATAACGGCTTCACTAAGCTCAGGGTCTCGGACAACGGGATAGGAATAGAGGAAAAGCACCAGACTGACATTTTCAAACTTTTTCACCGGGCTACCCAGAAGAACGTGGGTTCCGGATTGGGCTTGTATATGGTCAAGGAATCCGTGGACCAGATTAAGGGTACCATCGAACTGAAGTCCAAAGTCAATGAAGGCACTGTGGTGGAGATCCTGCTGCCTAATCTAAAGGACAGGGTCAATTAAGGCCATGACCGCGCTGATATCTATTCATTTTCGAAAGTAAATGTCACCAAAACCCGGTCGGTCAGTTTTTGTTCCTCGGGCATGAAAATGGGATCTTCCCGCATGTCCGCGCTTTCAAACCGCATATTGCTTGCCTTCATCTGATAAATCGGGCCGCTTCCCTGGCCGCTGGAATACTGCACCTTGAATACCTTGATATCCTTCAACCCCATGATATTGGCGATGCTTCCGGCCTTTTCAAGGGCATCTTTTAAGGCGCATTCCATCAGTTGGTCCTTATAGCTCTTTTCTTTTTCCCGGGAAAGCCGGAAATCAACCCTAAGGGACTGGTCGCCGCTAACGTTGACCATTTCTACGGCCTTTGCAAGTTCATGTTCCAGGTCTTTAACGGTTATCTCGATGTTTTGGGACGCTACGTATCCGCTGTCTTTCGCACTGCCTTTTTGATAAATCCGGTTGATGTTTACAATATAATTGCCTGTGGTCAAATCATAGGAGCGCAGGTCGGACTGTTTGAAAGCATCAACGAGTTTTTTTGTCGCCGCATTAAGTTCCTTCGTTACCTGTGCCACTGTCATCGACTTTTTTTGTACGGTAATGTTGAGCACGGCTTCATCAGGGATGACCATGATTTCGCTGTTTCCCTCCACCTCAACGGTGGGTATTTGGGTGGGCACATACTGTGCATGGGATAAGTTTAAAATTGTGAACAGTCCACAAACCAATAAAATAGTCTTTTTCATTTTTGCTGATCGATTATACCGACGGATCCGGGTGACCCGGAGCCGCGAATAGTGTCACTCACTAATAAATTTGCTTAATATCGCCTAAACGTCAAAATCGGAGCCAATGTGACAGTGACCGGGAAAAATTAAACTTTACTAGTAAAAATAATATATTATGCCTGACCATAACTTTGCTAAATGGGATAATTGCGGGTAAATTCGCATCTTATTTACCACCAAATTGAAAGGTTAGAATATGAACCACCCATGGCATGATGTAGGTATCGGAGAGGATAGTCCCGAGTTCGTGAACGGAATAATTGAAATCCCAAAAGGAAGTAAGGGGAAATATGAATTGGACAAAGAAACAGGTTTGTTGATGCTTGACCGCGTGTTGTTTTCGGCGGTCCATTATCCTGCCAACTATGGTTTTATTCCCAAAACGTTTTGTGAGGACAATGATCCGCTGGATATTTTGATTATTTCGCAGATTGATATTCCTTCCATGACTTTGGTAAAGGCAAAGGTGATCGGAGTAATGAGAATGATTGACGGCGGAGAGGCGGATGACAAAATTATTGCCGTGGCCGCAGACGATCAATCTGTAAACTATATCAACGACATCGAGGAACTGCCTCCGCATTTGATGAAAGAAACCCATCGTTTTTTTGAAGATTACAAGAAGCTCGAAAAGAAAGAGGTGAAAGTAGAGGACTTTTTGGGAAAACAGGATGCCATGCGGATCATCGTTGATGCGATTGAGCTTTACCAAAAAACCTTCGGCCAGGATTCGTAACATCCTGGTCTAAGGTTAAGCTGCTATTGTCCCGATTTTTTATTTCTTATCCCTTACCGTTGCCTCTCCATGCCGTTATTTTTGACTGTACGGCATATTGAAACTTTTTCTTAAAAAATTTTTATTTCTTAATATTTGGAATAGTTGAATATTTCATTTTTTAATTTATCTTTATTCGGTTTTAACCTTAAAAGATGTTTTATATGAAAAAGTTCAACAAATTTTATTTCTTGTCTTTTTTGGCCTGTTTATTTTTGAACGGGGTTTTCGCTCAAGGTGGCTTTCCTGATAACAAAGGAAGGGAGTTTTGGTTAGTTTTTAATACAAACAACGACAATTTTGAAGTGGCTTTGAGTCTCTTTATCACAGGGGATGTCGCCACAAACGGGCAGGTGGAATTCCCTGATGGTTCCAGCCAGTCTTTTAGCGTTATGCCCGGCTCGGTTTCGACGGTAGAAGTTCCATCCTCTTTCCTCTCGACCCTTCAGGATGGGATAGAATCAAATGGCATCAGGATCACCGCAGGGGAGGAAGTAACAGTTTACGGGCTGAACCAAAAAACTTTTACCACCGATGCTTTTCTGGCCCTTCCGGTGGACATTCTCGGCACGCAGTATATGGTGATCTCCTACAATTCGTTGGGATCCAGTATTTCCACTGCCAGCATGTTGTCGGTAGTCGCGACAGAGGACAATACCCAGGTGACGATTGTTCCTTCAGTAAGTCTTTCTGGGAGGCCTGCAGGGGTTCCTTACAATCTGACCCTGAACCAGGGCGAGACCTACCAGTTGCTGGCAACCGTGGCTTCCGCCGACCTGACCGGCAGCACCATAAATTCCGACAAACCTGTTGCGGTGTTCAGCGGGCATACCTGTGGCAACGTCCCACCGAATACCGGTTTTTGCGACCATATGGTTGAGCAGGTTCCCCCAATGTCTTCTTTGGGACAAAGTTTTGTCACGATACCCTTAGCAACACGGGATGCGGGTGATGTCTTCCGCGTGATGGCGACCAAGGACGCCACGGAGGTGAGTATAGTGGGCACGGGAGGCTACAGCGAGGCATTTACCTTGAACAGCGGCCAGTTTATGGAACTCAGCATCCCAAGCAACACCTACACGCGCATCACTGCCACAGAGGCTGTGTTGGTGGCACAGTATTCCAAGGGACAGGCATCCGACAATGTCATTTCTGATCCGTTCATGATGTTGATCCCTCCTTTCGAGCAATTTCAAAACAGCTATACGGTCACTACCCCCGCCACCGGCTTTAACAGGCATTTTATCAACCTGGCGGTTCAAAACAGCCAAATATCCAACATCACATTGGACGGTGCGTTATTACCCTCTTCTACCTTTACACCCATTCCCGAAACGGATTTTTCAGGTGCGCAGGTGGAGATTGAGGCAGGCACGCACAATATCAGCAACGTGCTTCCTTTTGGCGCGTTTATGTATGGTTTTGGATCATATGACTCTTATGGCTATCCGGGTGGACAGGCATTGGCCAAGGTGGAAGAGGTAAGGGACATTTCTATTGTCATCGAACCGGAAATAAAACAGGGCTCGGAATATTGCTTCCACGCTTTGGTGACGGACAGCGACGGTACTCCCGTAGTAGGCGTAAGGGTGGATTATGTGGTGGAGGGCGTCAACCCTGTCGTGGGGTTTGGTATTACGGATGAAGAAGGCAGGGCAGAATTTTGCTTTCATGCGGTTAATCAGGGAGAAGATGTCATGACCGCCACGGTCGGCAACAATTCGGACCAGGCAACGGTGGTTACCGTGTTGCCCCGTGTGGATTCCTTAGTGCTTAATCCCACGGAAATTACCGGTAATGTAGGCACGGAAATTTGTATTACTGCTACGGTTTATGACCAGTTTGGAGACGCAATGCCGGCTGTGGAAGTGTTTGTGGAAATTGACGGTGAAGTAACGGGAAGCGCAATTTCAGACGGGAACGGACAGGTTGTAAATTGTCTGACACCGACGGAAGAGGGGCTGATCACGCTCGTAAATTATTATGAGGGAGGAGAAAGGGTGACCGCGCTCATCACTGTGGAATCAGGAGGCGGTGGTAACGATGATCCGGAACCCACCACCCTTAGCCTGGATCCATCCTCAGCGGAAATCCGTTTGGGAGAGGAAATCTGTATCACCGCGACGGTCCTGGATCAATTTGGCAATCCTTTACCGGAGGTAGCCGTGTTCACGACGGTCGGTGGGGAAGAGGTGTCCAACACAACGGACCAAAACGGTGCAATTCGTTACTGCTTTACACCATCCCAATCCGGCGCTGTTCAGGTGGCATTCCACTTTGAAGGAGGAGAGACCAGCATAGCAAACATCGACGTGGTGGATCAGGGGGACGGGCTTCCGAGGATTACAGGCTTTATGCTTGTAGATGCCGATCTTGATGTGGACTTCCGCGAACTGAATGACGGAGATGTACTCAACTTCACAGAGCTTCAGGATCTATTGTTGGGCATAAAAGCTTTGGCGGATCCAGAAACGGTGGGAAGTGTTAAACTGGAAATTCAGAGATCCTATTCCTGTGCGGCTTGCACTACCTTCTGGCGTGGAACGACAGAAAACGTAGTTCCATATGCGCTCTTCGGCGACGTCAACAGTGACTACAACGGATCGCATTTTAAACCCGGTTATTACACGATGAAGGCGGTGCCTTATACAGGTGCGAATGGTTCCGGCGATCAGGGGCAAGCATTGGAAATTCAGTTCCAGATACAATATGACGCCCTGGTCACTGATTTCGTGCTTGTGGATGCTATCAACACACTGGATATGCTGACCATCAATGATGGGGACATCATTGACCTTGCAGCCCTTGGAGGCGCGCGCATTAATATTCGGGCAAATACCTCCCCGGGCACGGTAGGTGCGGTACAAATGGAAATCTCCGGACCGCTCAACGCATCGCGGTTGGAGAAAGACGCTCCATATGCCTTGTTCAGCGACGTAAACGGCACCTATACACCAAGAACCCTGCTGCCAGGCAAGTATACGCTGTCCGCTGTTCCTTATGCGCCGGGACTAATTAACCAGATGCCGGGAACTGCATTGACGGTGGAATTTGAAGTAATTTCGTCATTGGAGGTTTCAAGTTATACCCTGGTCAATGCGGAAAGGGACATGGATCTTATGGAACTTAAGGATGGCGATATTATCGATCTAAGCAGGTTTGGCAACATTCAGTTTAACATAAGGGCCAATGCCAAAGGCGCGGACATTAAGTCTGTGATGATGGTGCTGAGCGGACCGCGGTCGTTTACCATCTCAGAACGGCATGCGCCCTATGCTTTGTTTGGCGACTTGCCGACGAATGATTATGTGGGAAGAAAATTGCCTGTAGGAAATTACACTTTGGTGTCCAGCATTTTCTCCAATATGAACGAGCCTGGCACATCCTTAAGCATCAACTTCAGTGTCGTGAACCAAAACGCAGAGTTCAATCTGAGGATAGGGGCAGACAATACAAGCATGGAAGGAGCCAGGGAGAATAATGAAAATACGGCACCGGCTTCATTCCGGGTTTACCCCATACCGTCCAACGGCCTGGTGCATTTCGAAGTGCCTGGCAATTTTGGAGACCTGGGCTGGTTGTACATTTACGACGGCACAGGCAGGCTAATACATGCTTCAAGGTCAGGTGAGATCAACTCCTTTGATTTTGGAAGTTATGGTAAGGGGATGTATCTGATAAACCTGGTGAAAGGTTCGGAGATACTGTCCAAGCGGATCGTTATCCACTGATAACTAGATCAGTTTTGGTTTAAACATTACAAAAAATCCCCTGGGACAAACTCCCAGGGGATTTTTTTCATGAGCTATCCTGGTTTTAATTACCAAGTTTTCCCAGACTTTCCTCAAGTGCCTGAATCTTCCCCAAAGCGTCCGCCTGTTTTTTTCGCTCCGTATTGATCACTGCTTCCGGCGCGTTTTGTACGAACTTCTCATTTTCAAGTTTTTTGTTTACGGCCAACAAAAAACCTTTAGTGTATTCAATTTCCCGGATCAGGTTTTCTCTTTCTTTTTCCAAATCAATCTTTTGTCCGATCGGGAGGAAGAACTCATCCGATCTTACAATAAAGCCCACTGCATGCTCCAAACGCTCCTGAAAATGGATGGCGTTCAGGTTGCCCAACTTCTTGAGTACCGGCTCAAAACACCTGTAGATTTCCGGGCCAGCGGTATTGATGGTAAGTTCGAGCGTCTCCTTCGGTGAGATTCCCTTGGAGGTGCGGATATTTCTGATCTGAGACACCACTTCAAATACCTGCTGTGCCTCCTCAATTAATTTTTTGTCGTACTCCTGGGCTTCTGGCCAGGGGCTTAGCATCAATGCCTCACTTACCTCCCTGTCCTTAATCTCATGCCAGAGCTCCTCGGTGATAAAAGGCATGAACGGATGCAGTAATTTCAGTACGCCTTCAAAGAAGACCAAGGTTCTTTGATGCGTTGCAGGGTCTATGGGATGTTGATAGGCAGGTTTTACCATCTCCAGATACCAGGAGCAGAAATCATCCCACACCAGTTTATAGATGCTCATCAGGGCGTCTGAAATCCTGAATTTGCTGAAGTGGTCTTCAATCTCGGTCAAGGCCTGGTGGTATCGGCTTTCAAACCACAGGATGGCACGCTGGTTTTCCTGTCCTGAAACCGTGCCGTCTATTTCCCAGCCTTTCACCAGCCGGAAGGCATTCCAGATTTTGTTGGCGAAATTCCGACCCTGCTCCACGAGCTTTTCGTCAAAGGGCAGGTCATTGCCTGCCGGGGAGCTGAAAAGCATACCCGTCCTGACCCCATCAGCACCGTAGGTTTCAATGAGTGCCAGGGGATCCGGTGAATTTCCCAGGGATTTGGACATTTTTCTTCCCAGTTTGTCTCTGACGATTCCGGTCAGGTACACGTTTCGGAAGGGCTTTTCACCCATATATTCATAGCCTACGATGATCATCCTCGCCACCCAGAAAAAGAGGATCTCCGGGGCGGTGACCAGGTCATTGGTCGGGTAATAATATTTTAAGTCCTGATTTTTTTGACCCGAAGAGAAAAATCCCGGATCAAACACCGAAATCGGCCATAACCAGGAGGAAAACCAGGTGTCCAGGACGTCTTCATCCTGTTTTAGATCGGAAAGGAGGTAATTGGCCCCAAACTTATTGTTGGCTATTTCCAGTGCCTCTTCCTTTGTCTTTGCCACCACATATTCCCCGTTGGGCAGGTAGTAGGCCGGAATCTGGTGGCCCCACCATAGCTGTCTGGAAATGCACCAGTCACGGACATTTTCCATCCAGCTCCTGTACATGTTCTTGAATTTGGCCGGATATAGTTGGATTACATCGTCCATGACCGCCTTCAGGGCCGGCTTGGTGATTTCCTCCATGCTCAAAAACCATTGCATGGAAAGTTTCGGTTCGATAACCGCATCTGTTCTTTCGGAATGTCCCACACTGGATTGATAAGGTTCTTCTTTTGCCAGCTGTCCAGCTTCCTTCAGCATTTCCGCAATCTTTTTTCTGGCTACGAAACGGTCCTCACCGATTAGGATTTCTGCTTTTTCGTTCAGGGTGCCGTCATTGTTGATGATGTCGATGACCGGCAACTGATGCCTGAGGCCGATCTCATAGTCATTGACATCATGTGCCGGAGTTATTTTGAGGCAGCCGGTGCCAAATTCCATATCCACATATTCATCCGCTATGATGGGAATGGCCCGGTTGATCAGGGGAATGACGGCTTTTTTCCCTACGAGATGGCTGAATCTACTGTCTCTGGGATTGACGCAAATGGCAACATCCGCCATGATGGTCTCCGGCCGGGTAGTGGCAATGGTTAACGATTCGCTGTCCGAGTCCTGAATTTTGTATTGTATATAATACAGTTTGGAATTGACTTCTTTAAAAATTACCTCATCATCCGACACGGCGGTTTTTCCCTGGGGATCCCAGTTCACCATCCGGATTCCCCGGTAGATTTTTCCTTTCTTATGAAGGTCCACAAAGACACTGATCACCGCGTCACTCATATCCCCATCCATCGTAAACCTTGTTCTGTCCCAGTCACAGGAAGCACCCAGGTATTGAAGCTGCTTTAGTATGATGCCACCGTATTTCTCCTTCCATTCCCAGGCATAATCCAAAAAGGCCTCACGGCTGAGGGATCGTTTTTCAATTCCCTTTTCTCGGAGCATTCCTACGACCTTGGCTTCCGTAGCAATGGAAGCATGGTCGGTTCCGGGAACCCAGCAGGCATTTTTTCCTTCCATCCTTGCTTTTCTCACCAGTACATCCTGAATGGTGTTGTTCAGCATATGGCCCATATGCAGCACGCCGGTCACGTTTGGCGGGGGGATGATGATGGTGTAAGGCTCCTTTTCAGGGTCTACTTCTGAACGGAACATTTTATTTTCAAGCCAGTACCGGTACCATTTGGATTCTGTTTTTGAAGGTTCGTATTTTTTGGAAATTGACATTTAGCTTTTGAGGATTAGAAGCTTAGCACATAAAATTAATATATTGATATTTGAAGCCTGTAAAAATACAAATTTACTGCCTCTTTTTAATGTCTCTTTTGTGTTTCATGTTCAGATTAAGTTTTTAAATTTGTGCAAATTAATTTTTGATAATGGAAAACCAAAAAACAGGCTTACTAAAGAGCTGGGTTCAAGTACCACAAAATTCTGATTTTACCATTTACAACCTTCCGTTTGGCATTTTTAGGAATAAAAGACTTTCCCCAAGAGCCGGTATTGCCATTGGTGACAAAATTGTTGATTTAAGTGCCCTTCAGGAAGCGGGTTTTTTGTCGGACATCAAATTATCGGATGATATTTTTTTGCAGGAATTCCTGAACCCTTTCATTGGACTGGGCAAACCGACCACTAAAAAAGTAAGGGAGCGTGTACAGCAATTGCTAAATGAGGACAATTCCGACCTGAAGGATCACCAGGCCAGAGGAAAGATAATGGTCGGACTTAAGGAAGCGGAAATGATGATGCCTGTGGCGATTGGAAACTATACAGGATTCGTGAGTCCTTCGGAGCAGGGAATGATGGAGGGCGGTGCCCATATTCATCCTCCGATTAACGGAGCACCTTTTGGTTATCATGGCAGGAGTTCTTCCGTGGTGCTTTCCGGGACGGGTGTGTATCGCCCCAAAGGACCCATAAGAAGCCAGGGATCAGATCGCCTCGATTTTGGTCCGTCGAAAAAACTGGACTTTGAAATGGAGATCGCCTTTGTAGTGGGCAGGAATGATAAGATGGGGGAAAGCATTGGAGTCAACGAGGCGGAGGAATACCTGTTCGGCATGGTGATGCTCAATGACTGGACCGCACGGGATATTCAGGAAGGGGAGGGGGGACCTTTTGTTCCCTTTTCCAGTAAGAACTTTGCCTCCAGCATTTCCCCCTGGATCGTTACCCTGGATGCCCTGGAAGATTTCAAAACAAAGAGCCGGGCCGTTGACCAGGACTTGTTGCCTTACCTGCAGGGCAAGGATCTGTTCGGGTATGATATCGCACTGGAGGCATATAGAAAGCCCGCCAAAGGGGAGGAAAAGCTGCTTTGCCGGTCCAATTTTGGGCATGCCCCATGGAGCGTCCAGCAACTGCTTGCCCAGCAGACCATCAATGGATGTACGATAGAAATAGGGGACCTGATTGCCTCCGGGGCAATTTCCAATCCTGATGATGAGCATTTTAGTTCCATTGTGGAAATGGCAAAACATCAGGGCGCAACGGCTGAGGATGAAATTTTGAATACCTATATCAAAGACGGGGATACAGTTGTTCTCCGGGGCTTTTGTGAAAGGGACGGTGTGCGGGTAGGATTTGGGGAAGTTAGCACCAAAATTCTGCCCACCAGGTAAAAGCCTCACAGGCTTTTTTGTATTTTCACACTCCGGACAGAAACAACAGAACCATGAAAGCCGCTCTTACCATCCTGGCTATTTCGTTGATTTTTTATTTTTTGGTCTGCCTGTTGTTGTTTTTGTTTCAGGAAAAGCTGATCTTTTTCCCCAAAAGCTAGACCGGAACTTCCAGTTTCACTTTGACCAGCCATTTGAAGAAATGTTTATCCCGGTGGAGGAAGACGTTTCCCTTCATGGTATTTTGTTTAAATCCGAGGCATCCAGGGGCCTTGTATTTTATTTGCACGGGAACGCGGGATCCCTGAGCAGCTGGGGCGGGGTGGCAAAATCTTTTACGGATTTAAATTATGATGTATTCATATTGGACTACAGGGGTTATGGGAAAAGCAGCGGAAACATCAGTAGTGAAAGGCAAGTATTTCAGGATGTGCAGACCGCTTATGATACACTGATGAAACGGTATCCGGAAGATCATACTGTTGTATTGGGCTATTCAATCGGAACAGGTCCTGCATCAAAATTGGCGGCGGACAACCACCCAAAACTTCTGGTTTTTCAGGCTCCATTTTACAGTTTAATAGATATCGTAAAAAGAAAATTTCCGATTATACCTTCATTTTTACTCAAATATAAATTTGAAAACAACAAGCATCTGAAAGCATGTACCATGCCTGTGGTCATTTTTCACGGCGATGTGGATGAAGTGATTTATCATGGTTCATCCCTAAAGCTCCGGGAACATTTTAAAAGTCAGGATACCCTGATTGTGTTGAAGCGGCAGGGACATAATGGGATGGCGGAGCACGCGGATTATAAAAGGGAATTAAAAAGGATATTGGAAAAATATTAATTATACGTTAAATTACCCTCAATGGTGAGACATATTTCCAAAATACGGCATCATTTGAACCTCGTGCTACTTGTTGTGGTCATCCTGGGATGCACGGTATTTTCCGCATACGCTCAGGACATGGGATTTGAGGAGTATAATCCCGTTTCCACCCTTGTGGTACCCGAACACCCCGTTTCAAGAGCGAAATTTCCGTTTATAGATGTGCATAGTCACCAGAGAGGCCTTACTCCGGAGCGGATAACAAGGCTGTTGAAGGAAATGGACGAGCTGAACATGGGCGTCATGGTGAACCTCAGTGGAAGGCAGCAGGACAACGAGACGGGACAACAATCCATGTATGCCATGATAAAGGCGCTTGAAGCCGCGGCCCGGGGGCGGCTCATCGTTTTTACCAATCTTTCCTTTGCCGGATTCGGGTCAGACGACTGGGTGGGCAAAGCGGTTGAAGATCTGGAAGCTGATGTTAAAAACGGGGCAAAAGGTTTAAAAATCTACAAGAGCCTTGGCTTGTCCAGCAGGGACGTCCGCGGCGAAAGGATTCCCGTAGACCATCCTGATCTGGATCCTGTCTGGGCAAAATGTGGGGAACTGGGGATCCCGGTGCTGATTCATTCTGCGGATCCGGCTGCTTTTTGGGCGCCCTTTGATGCCAGCAACGAACGCTGGCTTGAGTTGAAGGTAAATCCCCACCGGAAGCGCGGGGAAAAGGATCCGGTACCATTTTCCCAAATCATGAAGGAGCAACACCATGTGTTTCAAAAGCATCCGAACACGACTTTTATCAATGCCCATATGGGCTGGATGGCCAATGACCTGACCCAGGCAGGAGCACATCTGGACCGGTATCCAAATGTCAACTTTGAGATTGGGGCGGTGATTGCGGAATTGGGGAGGCAGCCAAAGCAGGCTAGGGCCTTCTTTACCAAATATCAGGACAGAATCCTCTTTGGGAAGGATGCATACAATCCGGAAGAGTTTCATACCTATTTTAGGGTGCTGGAGACAGAGGACGAATACTTTCCCTATTATAAAAAATACCATGCATTCTGGCGGATGTACGGCTTGGGCTTGCCGGACGATGTTTTGAAGAAATTGTACTATAAAAATGCCCTGCGCATAATTCCGGGTATTGATTCGTCACTTTTCCCCGACTGAAAAAAAGAACAATGATGAGAGTTTATACCACAAATTATTTTGATAGTTTTATAGAAGTCGCTGAGGATTGTCCGGCCACACTGGGCGTAGTTCCACGGCCAAGAGGAGGCCAACCTACCGTAGCTTCCCTGCAGTTTGATTTGCTGCAAAATAACCCCTACAGATACACATCAGACGACCTTTTGTTCATGGTTTTTGCTATAAGAAAGGACATACCAGAAAGTGAGTGGGGGGAACAAAAATCAGGGTTTTTCTCAAAAGGACAAGCCTGCCTTCGCGCCTCTCCCTTAACCAAAACGTATGGCTGGGGTGTCCACAGCAACGCCATGGGGAAGGTCGCCATTTACGGAATGGAAACCGAGGCCTACCGCCGGTTTCAGGAAGATCCCGCCCTGAAGAAATTAAAGGCCATGCGCTCCAAACGAGCTTAAAAAATTATCTGTTGGAGCTGCTTTGATCACAGCATGCCAAAAGCCACTACCGCGCGGTGCACGGTTATAGCTATATACTGACTTTTGTTATCCTATTGCGTTTATTGGATCATATTAAATGCTCCTTTTGTCAGAAATACAGCGTCGGGTTCAAAATCCATGGCAGAAAGTATTTCGGTCCACCCATTGGCTGATGCGCCAATATTCACCGCTTTTTTTTCAAAAACCATTTCATCCGGTTTTTCAGCCTTTTTGACCAGCACGAAGTGCCGCCCGGATCCTTCTACCACGGCTTCGGCAGGGAGTGCTTTGGATATCCCATGGCTGGAATAAATTTCCGCTTCCACGTACATGCCCGGAAAGAACCGCCCGCCCTGGCTTTCGTCTTTAAAGTGCGCATGAACATTAAGCATTCGTTTTTCTACATCTATTGTTTTTCCAATCAAAAATACCTCTGCTTCGTAAAGCTGCCCTGGACTGTCGGGAAGTCTGAACCGGATGGGCTGGCCTTTCTCAAGTTGTGATACGTCCTTTTCAAACACGTTCAAATCCAGATGCAGGTGATCTGTATTGGTGATGCTAACGGCCACATCGGTAGGGGAGAGAAATGCGCCATTTTGAGCTTTTACCGCAGTGACAAACCCGGAAATCGGGGAAGGAACCGCAATGCGCGCCACCATATTTTGCGGACCGATTTCATTTGGATCTATATGGAGCTGTTCCAATTTTTTTTTGAGTCCCTCGAATTTTGCCAGTGTGGAAAGATATTCCGATTCCGCGCGCGTGAAATTTTTTTGTGAGGCAATATTTTCATCCCGCAGTGTCTTTTGCCTTTCATAATCCGACGAAAGATAGGCGAGCTGGCTTTTGGCCTCCAAAAAGTCCTGTTGCATCTGAATAAATTCTGGACTTTCCAGAGAAAACAATCGCTCACCCTTTTTGACTGCCTGTCCTGTCAACAGGGTGAGGTTGCTGACATACCCTCCGTAATAGCTGCTGACCTCCGCACGGCTCTCCGGAGGCACGTCTACCACCCCGGTGATTTTCAGCGAGGCTTCAAAAGATCTGTCCTGCATCTTACCCAGTTCCATACTGGAAGTTTCGAATTGCTCCCGGCTCAAGACAACCAAATCAGGATCAGCGGCTACCGGCGATGCTACTGTGGCATTATTTTCTTCCTCCTCTGGTTCACAGCCTGTTGCCGATACTAAAAAGATGGGGATCAGCCAAATAAAATTTTTTTTAAGCAAGGATATAGTTTTGTTCATTTTTATATCGGAAGCATAAGGTAGTTTAAATCCAGCAGCGTCTGGTTGTAACGATGGAGACTTTCCAGGTGATCGTTTTCAATGGCACGAGCATTTTCAATTAATTGGACGAACTGCAAAAAATCAATCTCGCCACCTTGAAAGGCCAGCCGGGCGTTGGAAAAAATTTCCTCTGCCAGTTGCCGCCCGTTTTCTTGGTAATACAGAACGGCTTTTTGGTAGTTGTCCAACTCGCTCAGCAGTTGTTTTGCCTGGCTCGACAGGCGCTGTTCATAATGATGCGCCTCCGATTCCAGGATGCTGGTTTGGAGTTTTGAAGCTCTTATTCTCGCAGATTGGGCGCCAAACCATAGCGGTATAGCGATTCCCGCCTCCACGGCATGGTACGTTTTTGCATGGGGAAAGGCGTTGGTGCCGTAGTACCATTCCAGATTCAGGTTAGGCAGCAGTTTTTGCTTTTCAAGTGAGATGGTTTGCCTGCTTTGTTGGAGGGCTTCTTCATAAAAGCCCAGTCCGGGATGATGGGCCACATCTATCTCACGGCGGGGGATCTGTGTGAGGGAATCTACCCCGATCACAAAGGAAAGGTCCGTCTGCATCCATTCCCTGAGTTGTTGATAACCCGCATCGATATTTCCCTGGGTTTGTTCCCGAAGCAGCGACAGTTCTTTTTGTTTGGCCTCCGCAAGGAGTTTTTCCAGGTAATTGGTCTCCCCAAGCGCATGCCGCCTCCCCGCCGCATGGGCAAATTGACTGTAAAGGCTGTCGAGGTAGGCGTAGTTTTTTTGAAGGTTTTGAAGGTACACCACGTTGTAAAAAGCTTTTGAAACCTCTTTGGTTACACGCATTTCCGACATCGACAGCTCCCGTTCGCGCATCCGTACTGTTGACTGATACACTTTTTTGCGTGCGCCGTATACCGTGGGGAACTCCAGGTCCTGACCCAGGCCCCAGACCTTGTTGGGATAGCCGTTTTCTCCCAGTTCATTTTGGTCGTATCGGTGAAACACTCTGGTTTTGTCCAGATCCAGCGAACTTCCTATCAGTTCCTCGGCTTTTTCCACCTGCAGGGCAGCGGATCTTATTCCGGCATTATTTTCCAATGCCGTTGCTATCGCCTGTTCCAGGGTTAGGTCTACGGTTTGCGCCTGGGATAATGCAGGGAACGCCAGGAGCAGAATGGATATTGAAAGGGTTCGCATGGTACCGTTTTTTATTTCCGGAGCTTTGTCAAATATCGCATACAACACCGGCAGGACGATCAGCGTCAACAGGGTGGCAGTAAACAGGCCGCCGACCACTACGGTGGCCAAGGGCCGCTGCACCTCAGCACCTGCGGAGGTGGATAGCGCCATGGGCAGGAAGCCCATGGCCGCCGCCGAGGCAGTGAGTAAAACAGGTCTCAGCCGTTCCCTGGTGCCAATGAGGATTCTCTGACGCAGATCAGTCACACCCTGGGATTTTAGCTCCTTAAAATGTTCAATTAACACAATGCCGTTCAAAACCGCGATGCCAAAAAGCGCGATAAAACCCACGCCTGCCGAAATGCTGAAAGGCATCCCCCGGAGATGAAGCAACAGGATGCCACCTACCGCTGAGAAAGGAATAGCACTGTAGATGATCAGGGATTCCTTCACGGAGCCAAAAGCGAAGTACAGCAGGATAAATATAAGCACCAGGGCCACCGGTACCGCAATGATTAGCCGGTCTTTGGCTCTGTTGAGGTTTTCAAACTGCCCTCCGTAGTCAATGCTGTATCCGACGGGCAGCTCAATTTCATTTTGGATGATTTCCTGTATCTGATCGACTACAGTTTGTAGGTCACTGTTTCTGACATTGACGCCTATGACGATTCTCCGCCTGGTATCGTCCCGGGAAATTTTTGCGGGTCCTTTGGTAAATGTAATGTCCGCAAATTCGCTAAGGGGAAGGGTATTGCCGTTGGGGGTCCTGACAGGAGCCCTGCGGAGATTGTCGATATCCTCCCGGAAGTCTTCCTGATATCTAATCACCAGATCAAACTGTTTTTCACCTTCAAAAACTGTTCCCGCAGTCAAACCCGCAAAGCCCATGGTAATGACTTGATTCAAATCGCTAATATTCATCCCGTATTTAGCAATTTTTTGCCTGTCGTATTTCACCGCCATTTGAGGAAGTCCCGTCACTTTTTCCACGACAATGTCCGAGGCGCCATGGACATCCTGAATGGCATTTTCTATTTCCGCGGCTTTATTCTGCAATACCGTCAGGTCCTCTCCGAAAATCTTTATAGCCAAATCGGCCCGAACCCCGGTAATCAGTTCGTTAAAGCGCATTTCTATGGGCTGGGTAAATTCGTATTCAAACCCGGGGAGAACAGACAAAGCTTCTTTGAAATGATCCGCCAGCTCATCCTTGGATGAGGCTGTAGTCCATTCGCTTTTTGGTTTCAGGGTAATGATAACGTCGCTTTCTTCCATGGACATAGGGTCTGTAGGAATCTCGGCCGCGCCGATACGCGTGACTACCTGTTTTACCTCGGGAAACCGCAACAGGATTTTTTCCATTTGTGTGGTGGTCTCGATGGTATTGGTTAACGTAGTGCCGGTCTTCAGCACCGGTTGGATCACAAAGTCGCCTTCGTCCAGGACCGGGACAAATTCACCCCCCATCCGGCTAAAGGTAAAAGCGGACAACATTAAAATAACAGCCGCAACAACCAAAACAATTTTCCTGTTTTCCAAAGCCCAGGAAATGGCGGGCTCATAAATGGCTCCCAACCGGCTGAGCAAATGGGTGGAAATATTCCTCTTTCCCGGAGGCTGGGGCTTGAGGAAGAGGGAAGAAGCCACAGGCACGTAAGTAAATCCGAGGATCATAGTGCCGATCAGCGCAAAGCTGAAGACCTGGGCCATGGGCACAAACATTTTGCCTTCAACGCCTGAGAGTGTGAGGATCGGGATAAATACAATAATGATGATCACTTGACCAAATACAGCCGAGCGCATCATTTTGGTGGCCCCAGAGTAGCTGATTTGATCCATGGCCTTTCTTCTATCCTCCTTGTCCAGCGACCGGATGGCAGCCCATTCACCGGTAATTTTGAAGGCAATGTATTCAACAATAATTACTGCGCCGTCTATGATAATACCGAAATCTATGGCGCCCAGGCTCATCAGGTTGGCGTCCACATCAAAGATATACATCATGGATAAGGCAAAGAGCAGGCTTAGAGGGATCACCGAGGCAACCACCAAGCCGGATCAGAAGTTACCCAATAGCAGCACCACCACGAACACCACGATCAGGCATCCCAGGATCAGGTTTTCCGCAATGGTGGAAGTAGTCTTTTCGATCAACTCACTCCGGTCCAGAAAACCGTTAATAATGATTCCCTCGGGCAGGGAATTTTCCATGGCTTGTAGCCGCTCCTTTACCCGCTCAATCGTCGCTTTTGAACCGGCACCCTTGAGCATCATCACCTGACCCAGAACTTTTTCTCCCTCTCCATTGGCGGTAATGGCGCCAAACCGATTGGCATGACCAAAACCCACTTTCCCGACGTCCCGGATATAGACGGGCGTACCGTTGCGGTTTTCGACAACAATATTTTCAATATCTTCAAGGCTCTCCACCAGGCCTTCCCCCCGCACAAAAAAGCTTTCGTTGGTCTTCTCTATATACCCGCCACCCGCGATGTCGTTGTTTTTTTGAAGGGCAGTATACACCGAGGAAATGTCCACCTGCATGGCCTGAAGCCGCTCGGGATTTATGGCCACTTCATATTGTTTCAGATAGCCTCCCCAGGTGTTGACTTCCACCACTCCCTTAATGCCCGACAGCTGCCTCTTTACGACCCAATCCTGGATGGTTCTCAGGTCTGTGATGGAGTATGTGTCCTCATACCCCGGTTTGACGTCGATGATATATTGATAGATTTCTCCCAGCCCGGTAGATACGGGCCCCATAAAGGGTGTTCCAAAATTTGCCGGTATTTTTTCTTCCGCAAGCTGAATTTTTTCCGAGATCAACTGCCTGGGTAGATAGGTTCCCATGTCGTCCTCAAAAACTACTGTAACCACGGAAAGGCCGAATTTGGATATTGACCGGATTTCGGTAACTCCGGGCAGATTGGCCATTTCAAGTTCTATGGGATAGGTGAGGTATTTTTCCACATCCTCGGTAGCCAGGGTCCTGGAGGTGGTGATCACCTGTACCTGGTTGCTGGTAATGTCCGGGACGGCGCCCAGCGGAATCTGTGTGAGGGAGTAAATCCCAAAACCAATCAGGAGTGCAGTAAAGAGAAAAATTACCAGTTTGTGATGGATGCTATAATGGATTACTTTTTCAAGCATGGGCTCTCGGGTGACGGTGGCCAAAAGTAATCCAATTAATCTTAAACCGACCTTAAAGGAACCTTAAAATTGACTTAAAATTGGCCGGAGGTGCTATTTCCGGGGCAGGATAAAAAGCCTGGGGACTTAAAACACAAGGGTTACCTCGGTGCCGGAATTTACCTGGCTGTCTATTGTCAGGTTGATTTTAAGCAGTTCGCAGGCTTTTTGTACAATAGACAGACCCAGTCCGTTGCCCTTAATTTGCTTGTGCGCCAGGGCATCCGACCGAAAAAACGGCCTGAAAATCATATTCAGGTCTTCCTGTTTGATGCCTATGCCCCGGTCACCAATCTTACAGAAGATTTGGTTCCGATCTTTTTTGATGCTGATCAGGAGGGTGGTGTCAGCATAGGAATATTTGATGGCGTTGGAAATCAGGTTGTCAAGGATAAGGTCCAGGTAATATTTGTCCGTGATGACCTCCAGATTTTCCGGATCAGCGACTTGCACGCGCAATTTTTTCAGGTTGATGTCTTGCCGGTGTCTCTGAAGGATTTCATCCATGACCGAAACCAAAATAACGGATTGTTGCCCGGAAAGAGTAGATTTTTCCAGCCGGGCCAACAGGAGCAACTGGTCGACGATTCCGGAAAGCCTGTCTATTTCCCGTATGCTGTCATTAATTTTGTCCTTGTATTCTTCTGCGGAACGCGGATTTCTGGTCAGTACTTCCAGGGTGCCTTTCAAAACCGACAGGGGTGTCCGGAGTTCGTGGGAGGCATCGGAGGTAAATTGCTTTTCCCTTTCAAGGGTATCCTGCAGCCTTTGCAACAGATCATTGATGGAGGTGGACAGGGTATGGAGTTCATCTTTGTGTGCGGGAAGGTTTACCCGTTCGTTGAGGTTTTTCCTGGAGATCCGGTTGGTGGTTTCCGTGATTTGTTTGATGGGAACTATACTTTTTCCGGCCAAAAACCGTGCGATAAAAAACAAGGCAAACAACACCCCCGGATAGAAAACCCACAAGATGGTCTTTAGGTTTTTGAGCACCATTTTGGCGTCTTCCAGGGACATGGCCACCAATATGTAGCCTTTTACCCTATCATCTTTTATGAGCGGAATCTGGGCCTGCCTGATTTCCCTTCCCCCCAATAGCCTGGAATGGGGATCCACAAACTCCGGGTTCATTTCATAGGCAAGGGACTGATCTTTGAGGTTTGGTGACTTGTCCATGATCCTGCCGTCCCTGTCATTGATTTGCATGAATACAGGATGAATGTCTACCTCTTTATGTTCTCTCTCTTCCCACTCTGCCTTGTTTACAAACCGCAGCGAGTCCCCCTCAATGAAAATTTCTTTGGTATGTTTTTTTGCCTGATAGGACAGTGCACTATCGAGATTATGGTAAACCGTGGTCCGGACGATCAAATAAACAACAACGAAAACCAGGGCAATGATTACCGCTGTAACGCCCATGTAATATATCGCAATTCTGTTTTTATAGGATAGGGTCATACTTCTTTGGCAATATACCCGACGCCTCGGATGGTCTGGATACAATCCTCGTCCTTCTGGAGATTAAGCTTTTTCCTCAAAGCATTGATATATACATCCAGGACGCCCGAACTATAGTCGAAATGGATATCCCAGACATCTTTCATAATGTCGGTACGCTTACACACCAGGCCCTTGTTGCGGATCAGGTATTCCAACAAAGCAAATTCCTTTTGGGTCAGGCTCACTTCTTCCCGCTGTAAAAATACCTGATGTGTTCCGGGATCCAGGGTAATGTGTCCCAATCTAAGGATTTCCTTTTCCACGGTTTTGCGCCGGAGCTGGACTTTAATCCTTTCAATAAGTTCCTCAAAACTAAATGGCTTTTTCAAATAGTCGTTGGCACCGGATTGCAGGCCATGGACGGTATCCTGGACCGTATCCTTGGCGGTTAAGAAAATAATGGGGGTGTCCGGATTTTTGGTTCTGAACTGACGGCAGATGTCGATTCCGCTGATTCCCGGAAGCATCCAGTCCAACAGCAACAGGTCGTAACCGCCCGTTAACGCAGTTTGAAGTCCCTGGATTCCTTCCTCCACGATATCCACCACAAATGCCTCTTCTTCCAAACCCAGTTTTATAAAGTTGGCTATGCCGGGTTCATCTTCCACCAATAATATCCGCATTTTGCCCAATTCAGTACCCTTCTAATATCTTTTCTGAACCAGTAGTTCAGCAGCAACTTGTCGGTCCTCGCTGCCTTTCCTGTTTGATGAATGGCAAAGATAAAAATATCTGTGGATGAGATATATGTTTTTTCAGTGGTTTTGATTTTGGGTTTTCAAAACCAGCCCCCCGCCCGCTTCTTTTGGCTATCGGACGACAGAAAGTTCTAAATATGCTTCCTGGCTGCCAAGCACATCCACAAAGGTCACCGAGGTGTTTTCGTTGTAGCTGATTGCTTCAATAAAAGGCACAGGCGTGTGTCCTACTACCTGGTGATAGCCTTCCAACGGATAGTTCCAGAGTTCTTCTTTGTCGGCCCAAGTCAATCCGCCAAAACCTTCAGAACCTCCCCGCCTGACGCCCACCTGATGCAAAACATCCCTGTGGTCCGATCTTTCCACCGCATTCAATGTGTGGGAAAGGGTGTCGTGTCCACCGGGCTTTTTCTGAACCGGGTCTGGCACCAGGGATATAAATTTCTCATACCAGGGCTGGCTGAGCCCTGCATGGGAAAAAAGATGGGATTTAATCTGATATGCCACCTGGAACAAATTTTTGTTTTCGGTAAAAATGCGGGTTAGCGTTTCCTGGAGACCGGGATTAAATCCCGAACAAGGGTATTTGGGGAAATGAAGGTATTGGATATCATGGTTTCCAAGCAGCAGGATGACCTTATGGGGCAGTGACTTTTTAAAAGCGACGACTGTTTCAAAATTTTTCAGAATTTGCCTGTCACTGTATTGTGCGCTGTCGACGTAGTCCCCAAGAAAAATAATAACATCATAACGGTCAAACGCAATGTGCTGCCAACAAGACCTCCCATGCAAATCCCCGATGGCGATCAGTTTGGTTTCTTTCATTGGATATCCGTTAGACAGGTTAAAATACGTAAAAAAAAAGGATTTGTGGGAGTAATCCCATAATTTTATCGTTGAAAGGACAGGATCGATAATCTAGCCAGAGTGTCTGGCTTTAATGGCTATATTTGCAGGCCAGAGCGAGTGCCGGTCATGGTTGTTTTGTGGAGAAGGATATCAACCATTGTGTATGTCGAAAGTAATCAGCTTTAGAAAAATCAGCATCTATAAATTCCGGAAAGGCTTTGGTTTTTACTTCCCCCTACTCCTTTTTTGCTGCTTTTTGGGGCTTACCGCCAAAGGGCAGGAAACAGCTTTCAACCCCGCACAACTTGAAGCGGCGCTGGCCAGGGCGAAACCCGGAACTCATATAACCATCGGGCCCGGCAACTATTCCAACTGGGCCGTCACAGTTTCCCAGTCGGGGACCAGGGAAAAACCACTGGTCATCTCGGGCTCGGAAAATATGGAAACCGTGTTTTCGGGGCAGGGCGGACCCAAGACCTTTTTCACCATTACCGGTGACCACGTTCGCCTGGAAAATATCGTTTTCAGGGACATAGTGTTTGAAAGGTCTATTGTTCGGCTGGTGGGATCAGAGGGTTCAAAACTTTCAAATTGCGTTTTCAGGGACAACCGGGCCTTAAAGCAAATGACCTATATGGTTTCTGTGTCGGATAATGGCTTGAACAATGAAATATCTGACAACCATTTTGAAAACATCCAGGATGCGGTATTGGTACAGGTAAGTGTTCAGGGAATACAAAGGGAAAACCCCCATGGGCCCAACGCGCCGACAAAAACGAAAAAAGGATGGGATCCCGAGCATCCAATTGATTTCGCCCAGAATATTTTTCCTGTAGGAACAAAGATTCATCACAATATTTTCAAGGATATCCCACGGATTCAATGGAACAACGGCGGGGAAGGCATACAGATCGGACAATACCAGAACCT
>Ga0079224_100000319_pt1 | contig 44731 bp, 35 predicted proteins | sample Stecom2015_FD_80414 | JGI IMG/M metagenome (GOLD analysis project Ga0079224, IMG submission 80414) | Agricultural soil microbial communities from Utah to study Nitrogen management - Steer compost 2015 | ecosystem: Environmental > Terrestrial > Soil > Agricultural land | place: USA: Utah... | reverse complement strand
CGCCGGCCACGCGCGCTCCAGCTACCTGGTCGGTCTGCTGGGGGTGTTCGGCGCGGCGCTGTTCTTCGGCGACGGGGTGCTCACGCCGGCGATCTCGGTGCTCTCGGCGCTGGAAGGCATCGAGGTGGTCGCGCCCGAGCTCGGCCGGTGGGTGGTGTCGTTGACGGTGCTGGTGCTGGCCGGCCTGTTCGCAACGCAGCGCTTCGGCAGCGGTGTGGTCGGCAAGGTGTTCGGACCGATCACTGGGCTGTGGTTCCTGGTGCTGGCGGTGCTGGGCGTGGCCAACATCCTGCACGAGCCCGAGGTGCTGCAGGCGATCAACCCCCTGTGGGCGGCACGCTTCTTCGTCGAGCACAGCTGGGGTGGGGTGTTCATCCTCGGCGCGGTGGTGCTGGCGGTCACCGGCGGCGAGGCCATCTACACCGACATGGGGCACTTCGGCGCCCGGCCGGTGCGGATCGCCTGGTACGGCTTCGTGCTGCCGGCACTGATGCTCAACTACCTCGGCCAGGGCGCCCTGGTGCTGGAGGACCCCGGGGCCATCCGCAACCCGTTCTACGTCGGCGTGCCCGAATGGGGGCGCGTCCCCATGATCATCCTCGCCACCGCGGCGACCGTGATCGCCTCGCAGGCAGTGATCACCGGTGCGTTCTCGGTCACCCGCCAGGCGATGCAGCTGGGCTACATCCCCCGGTTGAACATCCGCCATACCTCGCGCGAGACGATCGGGCAGATCTACATCCCCTCGATCAACTGGGCGATGGCCGTGGTGGTGGTGTTGCTGGTCCTCGCCTTCCAGAGCTCCTCGGCGCTGGCGACCGCCTACGGCGTCTCGGTATCGGGCACGATGTTGATCGACACCTTGCTGCTGGCGCTGGTGGCGCGGACGCTGTGGCCGCGCTGGCGGTGGTGGGTGCTGCCGCTGTGCGCCGTGTTCCTGGTCGGCGACGTGGCCTTCGTGGTGGCGAACGCGGCGAAGATCCCCGAGGGCGGCTGGTTCCCACTGGTGCTGGGACTGGTGCTGTTCACCCTGCTGCGGACCTGGCGCCGCGGCCGCCAGCTGCTGCGCGAAGAGATCCAGAAGGAGGGCATCCAGCTGGACGCCTTCATCCCGGGCCTGATGCTGTCGCCGCCGGTGCGCGTACCCGGCACGGCGGTGTTCCTGAGCGCGGACAAGGGCGTGGTGCCGCATGCGCTGCTGCACAACCTCAAGCACAACAAGGTGCTGCACGAGCGCAACCTGTTCCTGACGGTGGAGACGCTCACCCTCCCGTACGCCCCGGCGGGTCGGCGGCTGCAGATCGAGCCGGTGGGGGATGAGTTCTACCGGGTCGTCGTGCGCTTCGGCTTCATGGAGCTGCCGGACGTGCCGCTGGCGCTGATGCGCTCCTGCGACGAGGAAAGCGGACTCGTCATCGATCCCATGGAAACGACGTGGTTCGCCAGCCGGGAAACGGTGGTCGCGATCGGGCACCGTGGCATGCCGGTGTGGCGCGACCGGCTGTTCGCGTTCATGCACCGCAATGCGGCGCCGGCCAGCGGGTTCTTCCACATACCGGGCAACCGGATGGTGGAGTTGGGGGCGCAGGTGGAGATCTAGCTCCTTTCCCGCCCAGGCAATGGAGCGCCCTTCATCGAGAGCCACCGCTGCCCCTGTATGGCGCAGTTCTCCAGATGCTCCTCCTCTCCTTGTGCCACCGAAAACCAGACAGCCGGGGCGACGCTCCTTCCGGAGCCAACGAACGTGCGACGATAGCGGGATGGAAGAAGAGCGCCTGATTGCCGCCGATGCCACCCGCGAGGACGACGCCGTCGAGGCGTCCATCCGGCCCAGGCGGCTGGATGAATACCTCGGCCAGCAACCCGTCCGCGAGCAGCTGAAGATCTACATCGAGGCCGCCAGGGGCCGGAGCGAGGCGCTCGACCACGTCCTGATCTTCGGCCCGCCGGGACTGGGCAAGACCACCCTGAGCCATGTGATCGCGAACGAGCTGGGCGTCAACCTGCGGGTGACCTCCGGGCCGGTGATCGAGAAGGCCGGGGACCTGGCCGCACTGCTGACCAACCTGCAGCCCAACGACGTGCTGTTCGTCGACGAGATCCATCGCCTTTCGCCGGTGGTCGAGGAAGTGCTCTATCCGGCGATGGAGGACTACCAGATCGACATCATGATCGGCGAGGGACCGGCGGCCCGTTCGATCAAGCTGGACCTGCCACCGTTCACGCTGATCGGCGCCACCACGCGCGCCGGCCTGCTGACCGCGCCGCTGCGTGACCGCTTCGGCATCGTGCAGCGACTGGAGTTCTACAGCGCCGGGGAGTTGACGAAGATCGTCCGCCGCTCGGCGAAGATCCTCGGCATCGATTGCGAGGCCGAAGGGGCCGCCGAGATCGCCCGGCGGGCCCGGGGGACCCCGCGGATCGCCAACCGGTTGTTGCGCCGGGTGCGCGACTTCGCGCAGGTGCGTGCCGGCGGGCACATCGACACCGCCACCGCCGCCGCGGCGCTGTCGATGCTCAAGATCGACCCGGAGGGCTTCGACGAACTCGACCGCCGCCTGGTCACCACCATCATCGAGGCCTTCGACGGCGGGCCGGTCGGCGTGGAGTCACTCGCCGCGGCGCTGAGCGAGGAACGCGGCACGCTCGAGGACGTGATCGAGCCGTATTTGATCCAGCAGGGCTTCCTGGTGCGTACTGCCCGCGGCCGCATGGCCACGCACAAGGCATACCGCCACCTGGGCCTGGCGCCACGGGCCAGTGCCGGCGACCTGTTCACCGGAGGGGCCTGAGGGCCGGCTTGGCGAATGTTCAGCATTCCCGTAAGGGTTTATTGGGAAGATACCGACGCCGGTGGCGTGGTCTACCACGCGCAGTACCTGGCCTTCCTGGAGCGCGCGCGCAGCGAATGGATGCGCGCCCAGGGCTTCGGCCAGGAACTTCTGCGCAGCGGGCATGGTCTGCAGTTCGTGGTCCGGGCGATGGAGATCGATTTCCGCCGGCCGGCGCGACTGGACGACCTGCTCGCGGTCGACTGCGCACTGGTGGAGTGTCGCCGGGCCAGCGCGGTGTTCGCCCAGCGGATCCACCGCGGTGGCGAACTGCTGGTCGGTGCCCGTGTGCGGGTGGCCTCGGTGGACGTGGAGGGCTTCCGGCCCTGTCCCATCACCGGACCGCTGCTGGATGCACTGCGGGCGCGGCTCGAGAACGCGTGAAGCCCCGCGCAACAACCCGAATGAACAACAAGTGCCCGGATATGGGCGGAGAGACTGCATGACACCCAGGCCGATCAACCCCCTTCCGCTCCCGTACCGCGTCCAGCGCGCACCCGGCACGGAGGCTGCGCGATGATCACCGGGACGACGCTGGCCATGCAGGCCGCACAGGTCGAACCGTTGCCGGAGTCGGTCGACGCCGCCACCACCACCCTGCCCGCAGCGACGGGCGTGGCCGGGCCGGTCGAGCTGGAGGGCGGCCTCAACTACCTCGACCTGGTCCTGCACGCCAGCATTCCGGTCCAGCTGGTGATGCTGCTGCTGGTCGCCGCCTCGATCGCCTCGTGGGTGATCATCTTCCGCAAGAAAAAGGTCCTGGACCGCGCCCAGCGCGAGGCGGAGAGCTTCGAGGAGCGCTTCTGGTCGGGCACCGAGCTGAGCCGGCTGTATGCCGGGGCGTCGGAGCGCAACCGCGACGTCGGCGGCATGGAGGCGATCTTCGAGTCCGGCTTCCGCGAGTATTCCCGCCAGCGGCGCGTGGTCGACAGCCGGATGCAGCTGGAGGCGGCGCAGCGCGGCATGCGCGTGGCCACCGCCCGTGAGCTCGACGGGCTGGAACGCAACCTGGAGTTCCTCGCCAACGTCGGTTCGATCGCGCCCTATGTCGGCCTGTTCGGCACGGTGTGGGGGATCATGATCTCCTTCCACAGCCTGGCCAACATGCAGGAGGCGACGATCGCAACGGTCGCCCCGGGCATTTCCGAGGCCCTGATCGCCACCGCGATGGGCCTGTTCGCCGCGATTCCCGCGGTGTGGGCGTACAACCGCTTCGCCACCAAGGTGGAGCGGATCGCAGTGCGCTACGACGCGTTCTCAGAGGAGTTCTCCTCGATCCTCGAGCGCCAGTCCGGGCAGGAGTAGGCCATGGGCCCGAACAGCCGCCGGGTGCGCAAGCGCCGCCTCAAGGCCGAGATCAACGTCGTCCCCTACATCGACGTGATGCTGGTGCTGTTGATCATCTTCATGGTGACCGCGCCGTTGATGAACCTGGGGGTGGAAGTGGACCTGCCGCGTGCCGACGCACGGTCCATCACCAGTGCCGACACCGATCCGGTGGTGGTCAGCGTCGATGCCGCCGGCAACTATTTCCTGACCGTGGGCGGTGGGCCCCAGGAGGCACTGATGCCCGAGGAGGTATCGGCGAAGGTCGGTGCGTTCGTCCGCAACAACCCGGGCGTCCCGGTGTTCGTGGCAGGTGACCGCAACACCAGCTACGAGCTCGTGGTGCAGGCACTGGCCCTGCTGCAGAACGCCGATGTCCCGCGCGTCAGCCTGATGAGCGTGCCGACGGAGGCCGGTCAGCAGTGAGGGAGACCCGCGCCGATACCGTGCAGGCGGTGGTGCTGGCGGTCCTGCTGCACCTGATGCTGTTCGGCCTGATGATCGTCGGGCTGTGGTGGACCCGCGAGCCGCAGAGCATCTCCGCCGCCGGCTCGCCGGTCGAAGCCGAGCTGGTCGACGCCAATGCGTTGTCGGCCGCGATGCGCCAGACCCTCAGCGAGCGCCCGGAGCCGGTGCTGCCGCTGCCCGAGCCGGAGCCCGAACCGGAGCCGGAACCTGCCGCCCCGCCGCCGCAGCCGGAGCCGGAACCGCGCCCGCAGGATGCCCCGGTGCCGCCCCAGCCGACGCCGCAGGAGTCCATCCCGGAGCCGGACACCGTCGACCAGGACGAGGTCGTGGCCGAACCCACGCCGAACCCGGCCGAGGAAGAGGCCCGGTTGCAGGAGGAAAAGCGCCGGCAGGAGCAGATCGACCTCACCGAGCGCCAGCGCCAGGAGGAGGCCGAGCAGAAGCGCCGCCGTGCCGAGCAACAGGCCGAGCGCGAGCGCAAGCTGGCCGAGATCCGGCGCGAGCGCGAGAAGGCCGAGCGCGAGCGCGAACTGCTCGAACAGCGCGCTCGCCAGCTCGCGGAAGCACGCGCGGCAGCGGATGCGGCGACCGGCAGCGCCAGTCCCCCGCCGGGCAACCAGGGTGACGACGCCGGGCTGCGCGCCCGCTACGCCGCCGCGCTCACCCAGGCGATCCGGGCCAAGTGGACCCGCCCCGAAACCGTGCCGCTGGGCGCCAGGTGCACCCTGGTGATCCGGCAGTTGCCCGGGGGCGAGGTGATGAGTGCCGAGGTCGGCAGCCCCTGCAGCTATGACGAGCAGGGCCGGCGATCCATCGAGGCCGCCGTGCTCAAGGCGCAGCCGCTGCCGTATGCCGGTTTCGAGAAGGTGTTCGCCCGCGAGCTGCGGCTCAACTTCGTCGCCCAGGACTGAGTCGGTGCCTCGTCCGGCTCCCGTTCAGCTTTGAGAAACCGTTCACGCGCATGCTGTTACACGTTCAGCTCCGTCGTCAGGATCCGCCGATGAAAGCATCTGTCCGCTGGCTCGCCGCGCTGCTTGCCTTCCTGTTGCCGCTCACCGCCGCCGCCCAGCAGGCCCTTGAACTCGACATCGTGGGCGGACATGCCGCCGCATTGCCGATCGCCGTGGTGCCGATGCCGTACCAGGGCAGCGGCACGGCACCGGACACCGACGTCGCCGCGGTCGTCGCCGCCGACCTCAACCGCTCGGGGCAGTTCCGCGCCCTGCCGCAGCGCGACCTGGTCGAGCGCCCGACCCGCGGCAGCGAGGTCAATTACCCGACCTGGCGCGCGCTCAACCAGGATTACCTCGTGGTCGGCCGGGTGCTGGACGGCGGTTCGGGCAGCTACCGGGTTGAGTACGAGTTGTTCGACGTGGCCACCCAGAATCGGCTGATCGGCTTGGCGATGACGGCCCGAGCGGGTGCGATGCGCGACGTCGCGCACCAGATCGCCGACGCCATATACGAGGAGATCCTCGGGGTGCCCGGCGCGTTCTTCACCCGCATCGCGTACGTCACCGCGACCGGCGTGGGCCGCGACGCCCAGTACGCCCTCGTGGTGGCCGATTCGGACGGCCACAATCCGCAGACCGTGGTGCGTTCGCCCGAGCCGCTGCTGTCGCCTTCATGGAGCCCGGACGGCAACCACCTGGCGTACGTGAGCTTCGAGGGTGGCAACTCGGAGATCTGGATCCAGGACATTTCCACCGGCAGCCGAGAGGTGGTGTCCCGCTTCCGTGGCATCAACGGTGCGCCGGAGTTCTCCCCCGATGGCAACCGGTTGGCCCTGACGCTTTCGCGCAGCGGCAACCCGGAGGTCTACGTGATGGACCTGGGCAGCCGCGCACTGACCCAGCTGACCAACCACTTCGGCATCGACACCGAGCCGACCTGGAGCGCCGACGGCGGCACGATCTACTTCACTTCCGACCGTGGTGGGCAGCCGCAGATTTACCAGGTGCCGGCGAGCGGTGGCAGTGCGAGCCGGGTCACCTTCCAGGGCACGTACAACGCCAGCGCGTCGGTGTCCAGGTACGGCAACAAGCTGGCGACCGCCCAGGGCGGCGGCAACGTGTTCCGCATCGCGATGATGGACTCCAGCCTGGGCAGCCCGCGCTGGAGCACCCTTTCGCCGGGTTCGCTCGACGAGTCCCCGAGCTTCGCGCCAAACGGTGCAATGATCATCTATGCTGCGCGAGAGGGCACCCGAGGGGTTCTCTACGCAGTGTCCGCCGACGGCCGGGTCCGCCAGCGCCTGGTGCTGGCCGACGGGGATGTCCGGGAGCCGGCCTGGGGGCCGTTCCGTACGCAGCGTTGATGCCGTCCTGATCAGACGGTCTTCATGGAAGTGGTTCACCTGTTGTAATCCAAGACGAGGAAAAGACGATGAACAGCACTACTCGCATCCTGCTCGCCGCACTGATGTGCACCGCGGCCGTGGCCTGCTCCAAGCAGGTCAAGGAAGAGGCGCCGCCGCCCGCACAGCCGACCCCCACCCCGACCACCCCGGCCCCGACCACCGGCGTGTACGGTCCCGAGGATCTGGATACCGACGCCTGCCTGCGCCAGCGCGTCGTGTACTTCGACTTCGACCAGGACTCGCTCCGTCCGGAGTTCCAGTCGATCGTCGCCTGCCACGCCAAGTACCTGCGTGACCGTCCGTCGGCCCGCATGACCCTGGAAGGCCACGCCGACGAGCGCGGCAGCCGCGAGTACAACCTGGGCCTGGGCGAGCGCCGCGGCAACAGCGTGTCGGCGGCCATCCAGGCCAACGGTGGCTCGGGCAGCCAGCAGACCGTGGTGAGCTACGGCGAAGAGCGTCCGACCTGCACCGCGTCGGGTGATGATTGCTGGGCGCAGAACCGTCGCGTCGAGATCATCTACAACGCGCGCTGAGCAATGGCACCGGTGATGCGCAAGTCCTTTCGAGCGATGATCGCGGCACCGGTGGTGGTCGCGGCGGCCCTCGTGGCCGCCGCGCCCGCTTCGGCGCAGCGCATGAGCCTGGCCGAGCGGGTCTCCCTGCTTGAGCAGCAGGCCGGCAACAACCAGGCAACGATGGACCTGCTGCGGCAGGTGAACATGCTCAAGGACGAGGTGGTCGCGCTGCGCGCTCAGGTGGAGGAGCTCACCCACCAGCAGCAGCAGGCCCGGGACGCGGCCCGCGTGCAGTACCTGGACCTGGACGGCCGGCTCAACCGGCTCGAAGGCGGTGCGGCACCGGCGGGTGGCGGACAGGGCACGGGCGACATGCTGGAACTCGGCGACGTGCCGGGTGCGGGCACGGCGGCGGGTGCACCGGCGGCACCGGTCGCGGGCAGCGGCGGGGTGCCCGAGTCCGCACCGGTGGTGCACGGCGATCCGGGCGCCATGGATGCCCTGGAAGGCGAGCGCGAGGCCTACGACGAAGCCTTCGCTGCGCTGCGGGCCGGACGCTACGACGAGTCCGCGCGCCTGTTCAATTCGTTCCTGGGCTATTTCCCGGACGGCGCCTGGGCCCCCAATGCCATGTACTGGCTCGGCGAGAGCTACTACGTCACCCAGAACTACAAGCTCGCGCTGGACCGCTTCCGCCAGCTGCTCGAGCGTTTCCCGACCCATGACAAGGCGCCCGGCGCGCTGCTCAAGGTCGGCCTGTCGCAGCAGGGGCTGCAGCAGCTGGAGGAGGCCGAGCGCACCCTGGCCGAGGTCTCCAGCCGCTATCCCGGCACCGACGCCGCCCGCATTGCCGCCGACCGGCTTGGCGCCCTCCGGCTGGGGCGCCTGAACTGATCCTCCGCCGCTGGCGGTAGAATGGCGCGATGAACGCCGTTGACCACTCGGCGGTCGCGGCCTCCCCCGAGCGCCTGCGACTGACCGAGATCTTCCTGTCCCTGCAAGGCGAGTCGCGCAGCATTGGCTGGCCGACGGTCTTCGTGCGCCTGACCGGCTGTCCGCTTCGCTGCCAGTATTGCGACACCGCCTACGCCTTCCACGGCGGCGAATGGTGGGACTACGACATGATCCTCGCCGAGGTCGCGCGGCACGGCGTACGCCATGTATGCGTGACCGGCGGTGAGCCGCTGGCACAGAAGCGATGCCCGGAGCTGCTCCGGCGGCTCTGCGATGCCGGCTACGAGGTGTCGCTGGAGACCTCGGGGGCGATGGACATCGGTGGAGTCGATACGCGCGTCTCGCGGGTGCTGGACATCAAGACCCCGGGTTCGGGCGAGGTCGCCCGCAATCTGTGGGACAACCTCGGCCTGCTGACCGCGCACGACCAGGTCAAGTTCGTGGTCTGCTCGCGCGAGGACTACGAGTGGGCCCGCGGGATCCTGGCCGAGCACCGCCTGGCCGGGACCTGCGAGGTCATTTTTTCGCCCAGCTTCGGCCAGGTGGACGCGAGCGCCCTGGCTGACTGGATCGTCGCCGACCGCTTGCCGGTGCGCTTCCAGGTGCAGCTGCACAAGCTGCTGTGGAATGACGAACCGGGGCGCTGACCGGCGATGCACGCAACAGGAAACAGGATGTCCAGCAGGAACGCAGTCGTACTCCTCTCGGGCGGCATGGATTCGGCCGTGGTGCTGGCGATCGCCCGCGAACAGGGCTTTCGCTGCCACGCCTTGAGCGTGCGCTACGGCCAGCGGCACACCTCCGAACTGGAGGCGGCGCGGCAGGTCGCACGCGCGCTCGGCGCTGCCGGGCACAAGGTGGTCGACGTCGACCTGCGCAGCATCGGAGGCTCGGCGCTGACGGCCGACATCGAGGTTCCGACCGGCGATGCGCCGGTCGATCCCATTCCGGTCACCTACGTGCCGGCACGCAACACCATCATGCTGTCGGTGGCGCTCGGCTGGGCCGAGGTGCTCGGCGCGGCGGACATCTTCTGCGGGGTCAATGCGGTGGACTATTCCGGCTACCCTGACTGCCGCCCGGAGTTCATCGAGGCCTTCGAGAGGCTGGCGAACCTGGCCACCAAGGCGGGCGTGGAGGGCGCCGGCATCCGCATCCATGCGCCGCTGCAGCACTTGGGCAAGGACCAGATCGTCAGCGAAGGACTCCGGCTGGGGGTCGATTTCTCCCGGACCGTGTCGTGCTACCAGGCCGATGCCGACGGCCGTGCCTGCGGCCAGTGCGATGCCTGCCGGCTGCGCGCGGCGGGCTTTGAAGGCGCCGGGGCGGTGGATAACACGCGCTACGCCTGAGCGCCATGCGGCGGGACACGCCGGACCCGGCGTTCCGCCGCCATCCGGGCCCGGGCGATGCCCTCGACGCCGGTACCCGCCTGCACCGGTGCGTGCAGGTTGCCGACGGTCACGTCCGCCGGCGGCGCATCTTCCATCTGCAGTTGCTGCGACACCGCGGCGGTGGCGCCTTCGGTCAGCCAGGGCATGAACTGCTGGCTGGCCATGGCGGCCTTGGCCGGCAGGCCGACGACGATCTCGTCGCGCGGCCGGTCCAGCGCTTGCACCAGGGCATCGACCACCTGCCACGGATCCGTCACCGGGAAGGGCTGCAGGCTGTGCCCGGTGTAGTTGGCCGCATGCTCGTAGAACGGGGTGTCGGCCGCCATCGGCAGCACGGCACAGACGCGGATCCCGTCGGCGCGCTCCAGTGCCAGTTCCTGCCGCAACGAAGCACACAAGCCGACGATCCCGTACTTGCTGGCGCAATAGCTGGCGTAATACGGCGCCGGTGTGCGGCCGAGCATCGAGGCCACGTTGACCAGGGTGCCCGAGCCCATCCGCCGGAAATGGCGCAGCGCGACGTGGCTGCCGTTGACGGCGCCGCCGAGATTGGTACGCAGCACCTGCAGGTGGTCGCGCAGGGGGATGTCCACGAAGCGGCCGAGCGCCGCGACGCCGGCGTTGTTGACCCAGGCGTCGATGCGGGGAAAACGGGCCAGTGCGGCGGTCGCGACTTTTTCCAGGTCCTCGGGGTTGCCCACGTCGGCATGCACGGCGATCGCATCGCCACGATCCCGGGTGAGCTCTTCAAGCAACGCCTTGCGCCTGGCCACCAGGACCAGGTTGTCGCCGCGCTCGGCCAGTCTTTGCGCCAGCCCGCGGCCGAAGCCGCTGGACGCGCCGGTGATCACGATGGTCCTGGGGTGCATGTGGTGTTCCCTTGGGGGGGAAGCCCACTTTCGCCTCCGGCGCGTGGGCGCCGGGTCATCGTGGCTCAGCCGGCCGGGCGACGCTCGGCGCGCCGCAGCCATAGCCGCGCCAGCACCAGGCCACCGACGATGTAGGGCATGCACGCCGGAACCCACATGACGAGCCCGGCCAGCTGCTGGTCGACCAGTGGATCGAGGCCGAGCTCCGGTGCGCGCCAGCCGTACACCGGATAGAGGATGCGGCGCGAGAACGTCAGCAAGGCTCCAAGGAAGCCCATCGCCATCATCACCGCGATGATCGACACCAGGGCCGCCCCGGCCCCACTGTCCGGCTCGCGGATCCGGTGCCACAGCGCGGCCCAGAACCACAGGCCGGCGAGCAGGAAGCTGGCGTGCATGACCCAGTGCACCGCTTCGTTCTGCAGCGCCGAGGTGGTCGCAACCGGGAGGTGCCAGGCCAGCATGACTCCGATGTGGGCCGCCGTGGCCAAGCCGAGGCCGCCACTGGCCAACGCCTGCAGGCGGGCAGTGGAGCGGTGCAGCCGCGCCGAAACGGTTGCAGGCAGCACGTGGGCGATGGCCGCGGCCGGGCGCCCGGCAAGCAGCAGCGGCGGCACGAGCGCCAGCAGCAGCATGTGCTGCGCGATGTGCGCCGCCAGCGACCATTCGCCCAGCGCATCCAGCGGCCACACCGTCGCCAGCGCCATCGCGGCCAGCCCGAGGGCGAATCCAGCGGCCTGCATGGCGCTGATGCCCGCCCCGGCGCCGGCACGCTGCCACAGGCGGACGAGCCCGGCGGCGTACAGCCCCGCCAGTAGCAGCAGGGGCGCCAGTACCCAGGGCGATACGGTCCAGGCGCTTGCGAGGGTGGGCGGCCCGTGGCCTTTGTCGTGCGCCAGGGCGAGGGGAGAGGCGAGCAACAGGACGGGAACGGCGGGAGCGAAGCGCGACATGGGCAAGGAGCCTAGCAGCAGGTCCCGGGCGTGGGCGTCGGCGGGCCTCACGGCGTCTTGCCCGGCACGATCTACAGTGAGCGTCTTGCCCCGGGAGCCGTCCGTGTACTTCTGGTTGAAGGTGTCGCACATCTCCGCGATGGCCGTCTGGTTCAGCGGCCTGGTACTGCTTCCGCGCCTGCTGCGTGCCCGGGCGCGCGGCGGGGTGGTGACCGGCAGCGGCCATTGGCAGGACGCCGATCCCGCGCAGCCGGCCTTCGAACTGCGGCTCGCGCACCTGCTGTATTTCAAGGTGATGTCCCCGGCGGGAGTGGTGACGATTGCGCTCGGGCTGGTGCTGGTGCCGTTCGCCGAGCCGGGTGCCTGGCTGGTACTCAAGCTCGCCGTGGTGGCGCTGGCGGTGATGGTCCACCTGTACCTGGGCATGGGGGTCCAGCGCCTCGGAGAGAACGGCTCGCCCGGTGCGTCCTGGCTGCAGCGGCTGGCAGGGTGGGCACCGTTCTTGCTGCTCGTGGCCCTGGCCGCCCTGACCGGAGGCAAGCCGGTGACCGTACCGGCACTGCCACCGCCACCCACGCTGGGCGGCGGCTGACGGTCATTCCCCATGCGGCCGCCCGGGCGGCCGGGCGCGATCATCGGAGCCTTCCGGATGGTGCCCGTAGACCCCGACGCCGTGATGGAAGCTGAGCGTGCCACCGAGCCAGCCCGCCACGGCGACCACGCCCGCCGTGACCAGCCCATGCCCCAGGCCCCAGGGCCATATCGCCGCCACCGGATCCGGCCAGCGCAGCCAGACCCCTGCCCCGGCCAGTGCCAGCACCATCACGGCGGCAATGAAGTGGCTCCAGGCTGCAGGCTTGCGCCGGACTTCCGGCAACAGCAGCAGGTCGCCGGTCCCGAACAACGCCGCCAGCAGTCCCATTCCGAGCCCGGCCACGCCCAGCCACAAGCCGGCCCGCGCCCAGAACCCGTCGCCGGTCACCAGCCAGGCCAGGTCGGTCACCGGGACCGCCATCAGGAATGCGATCGGAAACACCACCAGCATCGGGTGGATCGGATGGTGCATCACCGCCATCACGCTGGGGACCTTGCGTGCGTACCGGGGGTCGCTGGCATCGGGCCGGCGGAACGGGTGCATCAGTGGGCCTCCGGAGTGCAGGGCGGGAGCATGAAGACCGGCAGGGTGGCGAACACGATGGCAACGATGGCGACCGCTGCCAGGGCCATCATCGTCCAGGCCAGCAGGCGCCTGCGTGGTGCACCCTGGTGCGGCGCGCCGGATCGTGTCCGCGCGTCCCGCCAGCCCAGCGCGAGCAACCACGCCGTCACCCCGAGGGCCGGGAGGCTGACCAGCACCAGCAGCCAGTTGAACTGGGACATGCCGGCAATCCGCTCCAGCGGCCAGCCCCTGGCGCAGGCCAGGCCTTCCAGGCTGTAGACGGTGACCAGGTGGAGCGCCCACACCGCCATCGGTGCGGTGACCCGGGTCAGGGTGTAGGGATGCCGGCCGGTCACGTCGTCATTCTCGGGAACACATGGATGACTGCCCAGGCAACCAGGCCCTGCGCCGCCACATAGCGCCACAATGCGGCGGCGATCCGCGGCTCCAGCCTTTTGCCGGCATCGACCAGGCCCGCCGCCGACCGCGCCCAAACGAAGGCCGAGATCAGCACCGTCACCGCCACGTGGACCCAGTGGAAGCCGGCCAGCGTCCAGACCACGGAGGAATAGGCATGGCCGGTCGGGTCGCCGGCGATCCAAGCGAGCACCAGCGCCTGCGCGGCCACGTACGCGGCCCCGGCGACGCTGGCCAGCAGCAGCCACAGGCGCAATCCGCGTGGCTGGCCGCGATCGCTGCGTCGCAGGGCCGTGCTGCCTGCGAACGCGGCGGCGGGCAGCAGGGCGGCCGCGAGCAGCGGCAGCAGCAAGGGCCCGGTCGCGGCGGGAGGCGCGGGCCAGGCCGGTGCGTTGAGCCAGAGGTAGAAGTAGGCAAACACCAGCGAGGCGAACAGCGAGCCGTCGATCAGCAGCGCGATCACCGTCGCCCACCATCCGGGCGCGTTGGGCGCCGCGGCCTGCACTGGCAGCCACAGGCCCGGCTCGGCCTCGATCCGGGCCGGGGCATTCCGATCGCCGGTGGTCCACAGCCACCAGGCCAGGATCCCGAGCAGGGGCAGTAGCGTCAGGGCCGCCGCCAGGTACGCCTTGGCGATGAAGAAGCCCAGCAGCACCGCGATGGCCAGGGCGGCGAGGATCGGCGCCCAGCTCGTGGTGGCCACCCGGATCACCTGCTGCGGGCGGGCGTCGAGCATCCCGGTGCCCATCAGCTCACGCTGGCCGTGGCTGGCGTCACTGAGCAGGCCGCGCGGGACGCCGCCGTGGCGGGGGAGCTCCGGGTCGTCCCACAAGGGGTAGCCGCTGTCGACCCGCGGGATGGCGGCGAAGTTGTAGGGCTGCGGAGGCATCGCCATCGCCCATTCCAGCGACCCGGCGTGCCACGGATTGGCCGGCGCCGTGCGGCCGTGCCGGAAGCACAGCGCCAGGTCCACCAGGATCGCCACCACTCCCACCGCCAGCGCGAAGCCGGCCGCGGTGGAAAGCAGGTTGAGCCAGGAGACGCCCAGTTCCGGCGCGTAGGTGTAAACCCGTCTTGGCAATCCCGCCATGCCGGTCAGGTGCATCGGCAGGAACGTCAGGTTGAACCCGAGGAACACCAGCCAGAACCCGGCCCGCCCGAGCACCTCAGACGGCATCCGCCCGCTGGCCAGCGGCAGCCAGTGGTAAAGCCCGGCGAACATCGGGAACATCATTCCGCCGATCAGCACGTAGTGCAGATGCGCCACCACGAAGTGCGTGTCGTGCACCTGCCAGTCGAACGGCACCAGCGCCACCATCACCCCGGTCAGCCCGCCGAGCACGAAGATGAAAAAGAAGCCGGCCAGGTAGAGCATCGGCACGCTCATGCGCGGGCGGCCCGACCACAGCGTTGCCAACCAGGCGAAGATCTGGATGCCGGTCGGGATCGCCACCGCCATGCTGGCCGCGCTGAAGAAACTCAGTGACAGCAGCGGGATGCCGACGGTGAACATGTGGTGCACCCACAGCCCGAAGCTGAGGAAACCCATGGCAATCACCGCCAGCACGATCCAGTGGTAACCGACGATCGGCCGCTGGGCGACGGTCGCGACCAGGGTGGTCACCACCCCCGCCGCGGGCAGGAAGATGATGTAGACCTCGGGGTGGCCGAACAGCCAGAACAGGTGCTGCCACAACAGCGGATCGCCACCGCGGGCGACCTCGAAGAAGGCGAAGCCGAAGGCCCGTTCGATCTCCAGCAGGATCGAGGCCAGGATCAGCGGCGGGAAGCCGAAGGCGATCATGAACGCCATCACCAGGATGTACCAGGCGAACAGCGGCATCCGGTGGATGCCCATGCCCGGTGCCCGGGTGAGCAGGATCGAGACGATCAGCTCGATGGCCGCGGTGACCGCCGCGATCTCGGCGAAGGTCACCCCGATCAGCCAGAAGTCCGGACCCATGCCCGGCGAGTAGGTGCGTCCGGTCAGCGGGACGTACATGAACCAGCCGGCGTCCGGCACCTCGCCGAACAGGAAGCCGGAATACAGGAACAGCCCGCCAAACAGATAGCACCAGTAGCCGAAGGCGCCCATGCGGGGGAACGGCAGGTCGCGCGTGCCGAGCATCTTCGGCAGCAGGTAGATCGCGAAGCCTTCCATGATCGGCACCGCGAACAGGAACATCATCGTGGTGCCGTGCATGGTCACGAACTGGTTGTAGCGGTCCGGGTCCAGCACCTCGTTGCCGGGCCAGGCCAGCTGCAGCCGGATGAACATCGACAGCAGCCCGCCGACCAGCAGGAAGGCCAGGCCGGTATGGACGTAGCGCATGCCGACCGCGCTGTGGAACACGCCGGTCAGGGTGCCGCTCAAGCCGGGCGGGTTGGCCCAGACCCGGTGCAGGTGGGCGAGCCGGACCTGGTCGGCGGGGGAGTGTGACGCCGGATCAGTCATGGCCGGTGTCCCCGTGAGTGTCCGGTCGTGCGCGGGGCTGCCTCTCCGCTGCCGCGCGCCCCGGCAGCGGGCCGCCGCCGGCCAGGAGCCACGCCTCGTATTCCGACGGCGCCACCACAAGCACGTCGAAGGCCATGTGCGCGTGGTCGCGGCCGCAGAACTCCGCGCATTGCCCACGGACCGGCACGGCACGATGGGCCCGCAGGCGCAGCAGGTTGGTGCGTCCGGGAACCGCATCCATCTTTCCGCCAAGCCGCGGGATCCAGAAGCTGTGGATCACGTCCGCGGCAGTGATCCGGAACTCGACGTCACGCCCGAGCGGCATGAGCAGCACATCGTCGCTGGTCGCGAGCGTGGCACCGTCATCGGCCAGGTGGCGGAACGTCCACGACCATTGCCGGGCCTCGACCTCGACCACGTGTTCCGGAGGACGGTCCATCGCCATGGCGCGCCAGCCCATCGCGGTGCCATGCACCAGCAGCGCTGAAAGGACCGCCACCGGGAACGCCAGTCCGCCCAGGGCGATCATGGCGACCCCCTGCCCGAACGGAGGGGCGTCGGGCGCGCGCACCATCGCACGCCACAGCAGCACCATCACCAGCAACAGGATCAGGACGGCGCCGCCGGCCATGATCCACCAGGTGCGCGCGATCTCCGCGGCGGCGGGGCCGGCGGGATCCAGCATGGACTGCACACCGCTGCAGCCGCCGCAGGCCAGGATGAGGGCGGCGGGACTGGCGGTGGCGGCGCTGTGCGGCCGCGGGCGCGACCTGCTGGCCGGTCCGGACAAGCCTTGCTCCAAAGGCGGTGATGGCGGGCATTCAGCCACGGCTGCGGAAAAAGCGCGGTGAACGCCTGTCGTGCCGCTCCGGTCGTGGCACAATTGGCGGTCCCGTGGGCCGTTAGCTCAGTCGGTAGAGCATCGGACTTTTAATCCGCTGGTCGCTGGTTCGAATCCAGCACGGCCCACCAGGTGTCGCGCCTACGCCGCCTCGCAATCCAGCAACTGCTGCAGCACGTCCTCGCCGTAGCGCTCCAGCTTCACCGCCCCGATTCCCGGCACCTGCGCCAGTGCGTCCAGGTCGTCGGGCGCCGCCTCGGCGATCGACCGCAGCGTGGCGTCGTGGAAGATCACGTAGGCGGGGATGTTCTGCTCGCGCGCGGTCTCGGCGCGCCAGCGGCGCAGGGCCTCGAAGCGCTGGCGCTCTTCCAGCGACAGGTCCTCCAGCGAGGCATCGACCGCCGCGCGCTGGCGGGTGGTACGGGCCGGCCTCGCGGCGTCCTTGCGGAAGGTCAGCTCGCGCTCGCCGCGCAACACCGGTCCGGCGGCGCGGGTGAGGCGAAGGGCGCCGTGGCGCTCGTGGTCCGCCTCCAGCAGGCCCAGCGCGACCAGCTGGCGGAACACGCTGCTCCACTGGCGCGCCGGCAACTCGGCCCCGATGCCCCAGGTGCTCAGGGACTGGTGGCCGTGCTGCGCCACCTTGTCGGTGGGGGTGCCGCGCAGCACGTCGATCACGTGCCCGGCGCCGAAGCGCTGGCCGGTGCGGTAGACGCAGCTCAGGGCCATCCGCGCAGCCTCGGTGCCGTCCCAGCACTCGGGCGGGTTGAGGCAGTTGTCGCAGTTGCCGCAGGCCCCGGCGTGTTCCTCGCCGAACCAGCCCAGCAGCGCCTGGCGCCGGCACCCGGTGGACTCGCAGAAGCCAAGCAGCGCGTCGAGCTTGCGCAGCTCCAGGCGCTTGCGCTCCTCGCCGGCCTCGCCCTGATTGATCAGCATGCGCAGGTTGACCACGTCGCCGAGCCCGTAGCTGAGCCAGGCCTCCGCGGGCATGCCGTCGCGGCCCGCACGGCCGGTCTCCTGGTAGTAGCCCTCGATCGACTTGGGCAGGTCGACATGGGCGACGAAGCGCACGTCGGGCTTGTCGATGCCCATGCCGAAGGCGATCGTCGCCACCACCACCACGCCATCGCCCTGCAGGAACCGGCGCTGGTGCTCGGCGCGGGTCTGCGCGTCCATGCCGGCGTGGTAGGGCAGGGCGTCGATGCCGGCCTGCTGCAGCTGCCCGGCCACCGAGTCCACCCGCCGCCGGGAGAAGGCGTACACGATCCCGCTCTGGCCGCGGTGGCGGGCGAGGAAGTCCAGCAGGGCGCGGGTCCCGCCGCCGTCCTTCTGCACCACCGTGTAGCGGATGTTGGGCCGGTCGAAGGAACTGACGAAGCGACGCGCGCCCTGCAGGCCCAGGCGCTCGGCGATTTCCTCCCGGGTCGGGGCGTCGGCGGTGGCGGTCAGCGCGATGCGCGGGACGTCCGGCCAGCGCTCCTGGAGCACGGTCAGCTGCCGGTACTCGGGCCGGAAGTCGTGGCCCCACTGGGAGACGCAGTGGGCCTCGTCGATGGCGAACAGCGCCAGGCGGGCCCGGTCGAGCAGGGACAGGAAGCGCGGGGTCAGCAGCCGCTCCGGCGCGACGTAGAGCAGGTCCAGGCCGCCTGACAGCAGCTCGCGTTCGACCTGCGCGGCTTCCGCGGCGTCGAGCGTGGAGTTCAGGTAGGCGGCCCGGACGCCCAGCTGCCGCAGGCCCTCGACCTGGTCCTGCATGAGCGCGATCAGGGGCGACACCACGATCGCGCAGCCATCCCGCAGCAGGGCGGGGAGCTGGTAGCAGAGCGACTTGCCGCCGCCGGTCGGCATGAGCACCAGCGCATCGTCGCCACGCGCCACGCAATCGACGATGTCCGCCTGCTCCCCCCGGAAACCCTCGTGGCCGAAGGTGGTGCGGAGCAATTCCAAGGCAGCCTGTTGCATGGCGCCTAGGGTACCAGCCGGCCCGTGGGCCGGCCGGTCGGACGCAGCCACCTTGAGGGTCGGAAAACCACCCGCGCCCGGCGATGGCCGGGCGGCAGGGTATTACTGCAGCAGCGACCTCAGCATCCAGGCGTACTTCTCGTGCGTCTGCAGGCGCTGGGTCAGCAGGTCGACGGTCGGGTCATCGTCGGCCTCGTCCGCGGTGCGCAGCACCCGGCGCGCGGTCCGGCATACCGCCTCGTTCCCCGCCACCAACTGGCCCACCATCTCCTTCCACTCGGGCGCCTTGTCGAGGCCGGGCTCCTCCTCCAGCGAGGTCAGGGCCATGAACTCGCGGTAGGAGCCGGGCGCGTTGTAGCCCAGTGCGCGGATCCGCTCGGCGATGTCGTCGAGGGCCTGCCACTGCTCGGTGTACTGGTCCTCGAACATCACGTGCAGCGCGTTGAACATCGGTCCGGTGACGTTCCAGTGGAAGTTGTGGGTCTTCAGGTAGAGGGTATAGGCATCGGCGAGGAAGGCCGACAGGCCGGTGGAGATTTCCCTGCGGTCGTCCTCGTCGATCCCGATATCCAGTTGCGGCGCACTGGAGCTGCCCGAAGGCGAGGCGGCCGGGCGGCTGCGCGTGGGCGCCTTGCCCGATGTGGCCGGAGCCTTGCGCGTACTGCGGGTGTTTTTCGCGGTTGCCATGTGTTGATTACTCCATTTGGCCTCAGCGGCGACAATTGCCGGTAATGGAACCTACTCCCCGACATGACAAATCCCCGTCACGACGCCGTGGCCCGGGCCGTGCGCGGCTTGCTCCCGAGCTGGCGCAGGCGCGCGAGAGGATCGACAGCGCACTGAGCCGCGACCGTGGTCGCCTCATGGGGCTGTGGTCGCGCTGGCGGGAGGCACCGGGCGACACCGCGCGCCGGGAGCGCTTCGAAGCGGAGCTGGCGGACTCGGCGGCCCGGCGCGAGGCGCGTGCCGCACGGCTGCCCCGGGCCCCGGTGGCAGCGGACCTGCCGATCGCCGCCCAGGCCGAACGCATCATCGAGCTCATCCGCAGCCACCAGGTGGTGGTGATTGCCGGTGAGACCGGCTCCGGCAAGACCACGCAGATCCCCAAGCTGTGCCTGGCGGCAGGGCGCGGATCGGCCGGCATGATCGGCTGCACCCAGCCGCGGCGGCTGGCGGCGCGCACGGTCGCCCGCCGGGTCGCCGAGGAGCTGGGCACGCCGCTGGGCGGGGCCGTGGGATACCAGGTGCGCTTCACCGAGAACGTCGGCGAGGACACCGCGGTCAAGTTCATGACCGACGGGATCCTGCTGGCGGAGATCGCCTCCGACCGCTGGCTCTCGCGATACGACACGATCCTGATCGACGAGGCCCACGAGCGCAGCCTGAACATCGATTTCCTGCTCGGCTACCTGAAGCAGTTGCTGGCCAGGCGGCGTGACCTGAAGGTGATCGTCACTTCGGCGACGATCGACACGGCGCGCTTTTCCGCCCACTTCGACGATGCGCCGGTGGTGCAGGTGGAGGGTCGCGGATACCCGGTCGAGCTGCGCTACCGGCCCCTCGAAGGCGAGGGGGACCGGGACGGCGAGCGCAGCGTCACCGACGGCATCGTGGCGGCCTGCGACGAGATCACCCGCGAGGACCCGCGCGGCGACGTGCTGGTGTTCCTGCCCGGCGAGCGCGAGATCCGCGACGCCCACCAGGCCCTGGAGCGGCGCAAGTACCGGCACACCGAAATCCTGCCGCTGTACGCCCGGCTGTCGGCGCGCGAGCAGGACCGGGTGTTCAACCCCGGCCCGCAGCGCCGGATCGTGCTGGCCACCAACGTCGCCGAGACCTCGCTGACCGTGCCGCGGATCCTGTACGTGGTCGATCCAGGCCTGGCCCGGATCAAGCGCTACAGTCCGCGCGGCAAGCTCGACCGCCTGCACATCGAGGCGATCAGCCAGGCGAGCGCCAACCAGCGCGCCGGGCGTTGCGGACGCATCGCGCCGGGCACCTGCTACCGGCTCTACAGCGAACCGGACTTCGAGTCGCGGCCCGAGTTCACCGACCCCGAGATCCGCCGCGCCGCGCTGGCCGGGGTGATCCTGCGGATGCTGGCGCTGGGCCTGGGCGAGATCAGCGAGTTCCCGTTCCTGGAGCCGCCCGAGCCGCGTGCGATCGCCGACGGCTGGCAGGAGCTGGCCGAACTGGGCGCGATCGGCGAGCGCCGTGCGTTGACCCCGACCGGCAAGCTGATGGCCCGCCTGCCGGTCGACGTGAAGCTGGGCCGGATGCTGGTCGCCGCCCGCGACAAGGACTGCCTGCGCGAAATGCTCGTGATCGCCTCGTTCCTGGGGATCCAGGACCCGCGCGAGCGTCCGCCGGAGCAGCGGGCCGCAGCGGACAACGCGCACGCGCAGTTCGTTGATTACAACTCCGAGTTCGTCGGCATCCTCAAGCTGTGGAAGGCCTACCAGGACGCCCACGAGGAACTGACCCAATCGCAGCTGCGCAAGTGGTGCGCGAAGAACTTCCTCGGCTTCCTGCGCATGCGCGAGTGGCGCGAGCTGCACCGCCAGCTCAAGGTGCTGGTGCAGGAGCTGGGCTGGCCGGCCTCGCCGCCGCGGGCTACGGACGCTGCAGCCGACGAAGAAGGCGTGCGGCTGACGCCCGCGCAGTACGCCAATCTCCATCGCGCCGTGCTGGCGGGCCTGCCGACCCAGGTCGGGCACCGCCTGCCGCCCCCTGCGAAGTCCGGCGCCGGCCGCAAGCCCGGTGAGCGCCGGCCGCCGGCCGAGTACGAGGGCCCGCGCGGCAGGCGCTTCGGCCTGTTCCCGGGCTCCTGGCTGATCCGCAAGCCACCGCCGTGGCTGCTCTCGGCCACGTTGCTGGATACCGAGAAGGTCTGGGCGATGACCAACGCCTCGATCGAACCCCAATGGGTGATCGACGAGCTCGACCACCTGCTCGCGCGGCGCCAGTTCGACCCGCGCTGGTCACGCTCGCAGGGCCGGGTGCTGGGCAGCGAGCAGGTCAGCCTGTTCGGCCTGGTGCTGGCCCCGAAGCGCCCGGTGCACTACGGCGGACTGTTTCCGGAAGAGAGCCGCGCGGTCTTTGCCCGCGATGCGCTGGTCACCGGGGAGATCAACACCCGCAGCGCCTTCCTGCCCCGCAACCTCAAGGTGCTGGAGCAGGCCAGGGAGGAGGAGGCCAAGCAGCGCCGCGCCGGCATCGTGGTCGACGAGGACTGGATGGTGCGCTGGTACCTGGACCGCTTGCCGCCGCACGTGCACAACACCCAGGCCCTGGATGCCTGGTACGCCAAGCTGGCGCCGCGTCAAAAGGCCGCCCTGGAGTGGAGCCTGGACGACCTGCTGGTGGGAGACGGCACCGACGCCGACCGCTTCCCGCCGGTGATCGCCCTGGGGGAGGCGCGGCTGGCGGTGAAGTACCGGTTCGATCCGGGCGCGCCGGACGACGGCATGACCGTCATCGTGCCCCTGCACCTGCTGAACGCCCTCGACGAGGTGCGGCTGGGCTGGCTGGCCCCGGGTTTCGTCGCCGACAAGGCCGCTGCGCTGATCCGGTCGTTGCCCAAGGGGCAGCGGCGCAACTTCGTGCCCGCACCGGATTTCGCCAATGCGTTCGCCGAGACGCATCCCGGCGTCGCGGAGGCGGATGCCTTCGCCGGCACGCTGGCGCGGTTCCTGCGGCGGCTGACCGGCGCCGAGGTGGCGGCGACCGACTTCAACGAGTCCGCGCTCGAGCCACACCTGAGGACCAACATCCGCCTGCTCGACCTGGACGGCCGTAGCGTGCTGGCCGAATCGCGTGACCCCGGAGAACTGCGCTCGCGTTTTGGCGAACGTGCGGCCAGGGCGTTCGCTGCCCGTGCCGCCGAGGGCTTGGGACGGCGCGGCCTCACCTCGTTCCCCGAACAGCCGATCCCCGAACGCGTACCCGGTGCCGCCGGCGTGCCGGCCTGGCCGGCACTGCATGACGAGGGCGACAGTGTCTCGCTGCAGGTCCATGCCGACCGGCAGGTGGCCGAGCGCCACCACCCGGGCGGGGTGCGCCGGTTGCTGCGGCTTGCCCTGGCCGATCGCCTGCGGCAGGCGCGCCGGCAGCTCCCGGTCAAGCCGAAGACCGGCCTGCTGTACGCGGCGATCGAATCCACCGCGCCGGCGCACGCCCGCCGCGAGGGTGACCAGCTGCGCGCCGACCTGGTCGATGGCGCTTTCGACGCGCTGTTGGCCGAGTCCGCCGACGCGCTGCGCCAGGTCCGTGACCGGGAGGCCTTCCAGGTCCTGAGCGACTCCATGGGCCGCCAGCTGTTTCCCCGGGCGGTCGCCCGGCTGGAGCAGGCCGAGGCCATCCTCGAAGCGGTCGCCGCGGCCCGGGCAAGCCTCGAGTCGCCGCTGATGGGGTGGGCCAGCGGGAACCTCGACGACATGCGTGCACACCTGGCCAGCCTGGTGCCGGCCGGTTTCCTTCGCGAAGTGCCCGGTACCGCCTTGCAGGAGTACCCGCGTTACCTGAAGGCGCTTGCCTTGCGCGGGGAGCGTGCCCTGCGCGACCCGGTCCGCGACCAGGCCCGGATGCTCGAGCTCAAGCCGTTCGTCGATGCGCTGGACGCCGCTGCGGACCGTGGCGAAGCCGGTGAGCCCGAGTGGCAGGCACTGCGCTGGGACCTGGAGGAGTTGCGGGTGTCGCTTTTCGCCCAGGAGCTGGGCGCGCGCGGAATATCCCCCAAGAAGCTTGCAACGCGCCTGGCCCGCCTGCGGCAATAGCGGGCCAGGCAGTCAACCCCTGTGCTGGAGCGGGAGGGGCCGCCGGGCCCGCACCGCTTACTCGACCCGCTCGACCTTCGCGCGCGTGGTGTAGCCCTCGACCTGCAGGTACCACGCGCTGCCCATCAGGCTCGGGCCGATGCGCACCCGGGGGCTGTCGAGCTGGACACCGGGGAGCGTGGCGGCATCGGTCTGGCGCCAGACCTGGCCGTTGTCCAGGCGATAGCTGCGGCCCTGGGAGAAGCCGTCGAACGCGCCGACCAGCTGCGCGTTCACCGGCTCGCGCGAAGGCGCCTGCCGGGGCATGCCGCGGGTGTCGGCCGTGCCTGCCATCGGTGCCGCGGCGGGCGCGGCCTCGCGGTGGCGTTCGAGCCAGCGGTTCAGGTTGGCCAGCTGGTCGGCGTCGAGCCGGTCCAGGCCGGCGGCGCGGAACTCCTCGTAGCTCATCTGCTGTTCGATCTTCTGCCCGTCGGCGGCATGTGCGAGCGGCGCGCACAGCAGGGCGCAGGCAAGGGCAAGCGGAAGGCGGCGGACGGCGTGTTTGCTGGCGGTCATGTGCTGTTCCTGCGGGCGGTGGGCCGTTAGTGTAGCCATAGCCACCGACCCCCCACAGGACCCCGGCACCACCGCGATGACCGCTCCCCCGCCCGACCTGCCGACCCTGCTCGACCAGCTGCCGGGGGCCGCCGCCTCGCCGCTGCTGGCACGGATCCGGGAGGGCGCGCGGGAGCCCGGTGTCGAGGAGGAGGCGCGCGACCCGCTGCCCGTGGTTGCGGCGATGCTCGAGGCGCTGGAACGCCTCGACGTGGATGGCGACACCCATGCCGCGGCGATCCTGCACACCTACCCGCGGTTGTTGCAGGCACTCCGGCCAGATGTCGAACGTGCTGATCCGCGGCTGGCCGGCCTGCTGGACGGGCAGCGCGCTGCATCCCAGGTCTGGGCCCTGCACGCCGAGAAGGAGCGGCGCCAGGACGAAGGCGGCAGCGAGGGCCTGCGCCGGCTGCTGCTGGCCATCGTGCGCGACCTGCGGGTGGTGCCGATCCTGTTGGCCCGGCAGCTGGGACGGATGCAGCATGCGATGGCCATGCCCGAGGACCAGCGCCTGGCCCTGGCACGGCTGACCCGCGACATCCATGCGCCACTGGCCAACCGGCCGGGCATCTGGCAGCTCAAGTGGCAGCTGGAGGACCTGGCCTTCCGCTACCTGCATGTCGATACCTACAAGCAGATTGCCCGCTTGCTGGACGAAAAGCGCGCCGACCGGGAGCGCTACATCCGTGAAGTGGTCGCCACGCTGGACCGTGCCCTGGCCGGGCATGGCATCCGGGCGGAGGTGGCCGGCCGGCCGAAGCACATCTACAGCATCTGGCGGAAGATGCAGCGCAAGCAGGCGCCGATCAGCGAGCTCTATGACCTTCGCGCAGTGCGGATCATGGTCGACGACGTCGCCGCCTGTTATGCCGCGCTGGGCGTGGTGCACGCGACCTGGCTGCCGATCCCGAGCGAGTTCGACGATTACATCGCCCGGCCCAAGCCAAACGATTACCGCTCCCTGCACACCGCGGTGGTCGGGCCGGAGGGCAAGACCCTGGAGGTCCAGATCCGGACCCTGGAGATGCACCGCCAGGCCGAGCTGGGCGTGGCGGCGCACTGGAAGTACAAGGAAGGCGGCGCTGCGGACGCGGCGCTGGAGCGCAAGATCGCCTGGATGCGGCGGCTGCTGGAGTCCGGCGTCGGGGAGGCCGACGGGGCGATGCTCGCCGGCGAGCTGGACGCCGAGCTGGCCGAGGAGCGCATCTACGTACTCACGCCCAAGGGCGAGGTCATCGACCTGCCGGCCGGCGCCACCCCGCTGGATTTCGCATACCGCGTGCACACCGAAGTCGGGCATCGCTGCCGTGGTGCGAAGGTCGACGGCCGCATCGTGCAACTGAACCACCGGCTGCAGAGCGGCGACCGGGTCGAGATCATGACCGGCAAGACCGCCGAGCCGCGGCGCGACTGGCTGCTGGAGGCCAACGGCTTCCTGGCCAGCGGCCGCTCGCGGGAGAAGGTGCGGGCCTGGTTCCACAAGCTGGACCGGGCACGCAACGAAGCCGAGGGCAAGGAACTGCTGGACAAGGAGCTGCGCCGCCTCGGCCTGCTGGGCGCCGACCTGGCCCCCGCCTGCGAGCGCTTCCACCTCGACGGCGACGGCGAGCTGTACGTGCTGGTCGCACTGGGCGACCTGGGCCCGCACCAGGTCGGCCGCGTATTGGCCGAGCACGAGCGCGCCCGCAACGCGCCGCCCGACACCACCCCCACCATCCAGGTGTCGCGCCCGTCGGGGCCGGAGCGCGACCATTCCGGCGCCTTCACCGTGCAGGGCGTGGACAACCTGCTGGTGCAGATGGCCCGCTGCTGCCAGCCGGTGCCGGGTGACGCGATCCGCGGCTACCTGACGCGGGGCCGCGGGGTCACGGTGCACCGCGCCGGCTGCGCCACGCTGCAGCGCCTGGAAGCCCGTCAGCCGGAACGGGTCCTGCAGGTCGAGTGGGGGAGCGCCCGCGGCGGCTACGAGGCCGACGTCGAGGTGATCGCCGTCGACCGCAAGTGGCTGCTCAAGGAGTTGACCAACGTGATCGCCCAGGCCAATGCCAACGTCATGTCGATCAATAGCGACCACCAGCCCAATGGCGCGCGGGTCCGCATCCGCCTGCGCCTGCGGGTGTCGGATTTCGGGCAGCTGTCGACCCTGCTGGGCCGGTTGTCCGGCCTGGCGGGCGTGGAAGAGGCGCGCCGTACCTGAGCGCGCGCGCCTGACCGGCCACGCGCTGGGGCCCGGTCAGCCCAGCAGTTGCCGGATCACGCCGCGGGCGGCATCGGGCGAGAAGTGGCGGCGGACGTTGTCACGCCCATTGGCCGAAAGCCGGGACCACAGCGCATCGTCCTCGAGCAGGCGCAGGACCGCTTCGGCGAACGGCTCGGCCTCGCCGGCGACCAGCACGTCCTCGCCGGGTACCAGGTGCATGCCCTCCACCGCGCAGTGGGTCGCCACCACCGGCAGGCCGTGCGCCATCGGCTGGTTGACCTTGCCCTTGACGCCGGCGCCGTAGCGCAGGGGAGCGACCGCCACCCGGCAGCCTTCCAGCCATGGCGCAAGGTCCGGCACGTGGCCGTGTACGTGGACGCCTGGTCGTGCCTCCAGCTGCCGGATCTGCGGTGGCACGTCGCCACCGATGCAGTGGAAGCGCAGTCCGGGGCGCCGCGCCAGCAGCCGCGGCCAGATCTCCCGGACGAACCACAGCACCGCGTCCACGTTCGGTGGATGGCGGAAACCACCGACGAACATGATGTCCGCGCGCTGCTCCGGGGGCAGGCCCTCGGCGCCCGGCTCGTGCACGTTGGAGAGCACCTCGACCCGTGCCCCGGGCGCATCCGTACGCAACAGCTCGCGTTCGATGCCGCTCACCACCAGGGTCACGTCGCTGCGTCCGATGACGTCCAGTTCCAGCGAGCGGGTGCGCTCGGCGGCGCGCATTGCCGCGGCGTCTCCGGTCACTTCGGCACCGCGGCGCTCGCGCAGGTAGTGCAGGTCGACGCTGTCGAACACCAGCCTGGCCCGCGGCGCGTGGCGGCGCAGCAGCGGCAGCATCCCGCGCATGACGTAGTGGCGGCAGACCAGGGCGACATCGAACCGCGCCCCGTGCTGCCGCAGCCAGGCCGGCCAGCCCGCCATCTGCGGCGCGTGCCACACCTCCACGCCAAGCCGCTGCAGTGCCGCGGTGTACTGCCCGTCATGACCGCGATCGGCGGCCGCGAACACCACGTGCGCGCCCTCGGAGCGCAGCAGCCGCATCAGGTTGACCAGGCGCAGGGAGCCCGAGTCGCGGTCGGGCCGTGGGGTCAGCGCGTCGACCACCAGCACGGTGCGGCGGTAGAGCCGATCGGTGATGGCGTGCTCGCCGGTGCCCGGGGCCGGGTGCGCGGCGAGCGCCTCGTGCCAGCGTGCGGCGAAGCGCTCCCGGTTCTCCACCTGGTGGGCCTTGACCCCGTGGCGGGTATCGGTACCGGCCGTCGCCCCTTCGACGTGCAGCACCTCGGAGAAGGGGTTGCACAGCACCTGCAGCCCGCGGGCGCGCACCTTCATGGCAAGGTCGGTGTCCTCGTAGAAGGCGGGCGAGTAGTGCGGGTCGAAGCCGCCGAGCTCGAGCATGAGTGCACGGGGCACGGCGATCGCCGCTCCGGAGCAGTAGTCGACCCGGCGGAGAAAGGAGAAGGCAGGGTGGGCCGGCTCGCGCAACCGGCCCAGCTTGTCGGCGGAGCCGTCGCGGTAGATCGCGCCCCCGGCCTCCTGCAGCCGTCCGTCGGGGTAGATCAGGCGGGAGCCCACGATCCCCACGCCGGGCTCGGCCTTGAAGGTGCCCAGCAACGTGTCCAGCCAGCCGGGCTGCGGCACGGTGTCGTTGTTGAGGAACACCACGTACCCGCCGCGGGCCTGCGCCAGTCCGTCGTTGCAGGCGGCGATGAAGCCGCCGTTGACCGGCCGCACATGCAGTCGCAGGCCGGCCACCTGCCGCAACAGCGCGACGGTGTCGTCGCTGGAGCCGTCGTCGACGACGATCACCTCGACCGCGGCCTGCGGCGGGTGTGCTGCCAGCGAGCGCAGGCAGCGGATCGTGTGCTGCGAGTGGTTGAACACGGGGATGATGATGCTGGCCGCGGGTGCATCGCTCGCCGGCACCCCGAACGGGGCGAAGGCGCCCTCGGCCGGTAGCCACGGCTGGGCCCGGCTTGCGCGCGGCACCGGCCGCAGCTGCCGCGCGAGCCGCTCCAGGGTCGGCCGCAGCCCGCGCGTGCGCAGGCTTGCCAGGCCGCGCCAGGCAAGCCCGGTCGCGCGGTCGATCAGGAATTTGAGGTCGGCCGTGGAGATCGTCATCAGGTTGGAATCCGGGCACGGCCCGGGCGTGGGGGCCGCAATGATAGGTGCCCGCGGCGGATGAACCGTCGCCGGCTCCACCCGCGGGGCCACCCGGCGCCAACCGGCGCCTGCGATAGACTCCGGGGCCAACCCGGGGCATGGCCCTGTCATTGTCCCACGCCGTGGCGCGAAACCACCCGAACACCCAGCGCGAGCCCCACCCGAAGGATCCGGACCAGCTGTCGCCGTGGCCACGGCGCATCGTCATCTGGCTGCTCGCCGCCGCCGGCCTGGCACTCGGTTTCCTGGTGCCCTACACGCTGTACCTCAACCATGAGGTAAGCGAGCGCTTCGACCAGTTGCGCTGGCAGCTGCCGACGCGTGTCTACGCACGGCCACTGGAACTGGCCTCCGGCATGCCGATGGACTCGGCCACGCTGAAGACGGAACTCGATGCGGCGGGCTACCAGGAGGCCGACGGTGTGCGCCCGGGTACTTACCTGCGCGACGGATCGCGATGGAAGATCTCCAGCCGCGGTTTCCACGACGTCGGCGGCCCCGTGGCGCCGCGGGCGATCGAGCTGGCCGTCGCGGGCGGGCAGGTCTCGCGCCTGCGCGAGGCCGGTGGCGAGGCGATCGCGTCAGCCCGGCTCGATCCGGCGCGCATCGCGACCCTCTACGGCCAGCGGCAGGAGGAGCGCAGGCTGGTCCAGCTGCACGAGGTCCCCGAGCTGCTGGTCACCGGCTTGCAGGCGGTCGAGGACCGCGACTTCGCCCACCACCACGGGCTCGACGTCAGCGGCATCCTGCGCGCGCTCTGGGTCAACCTCAAGGCGGGCGAGAAGCGCCAGGGCGCCAGCACCCTGACCCAGCAGCTGGCGCGCAGCGGCCTGCTCGGCATTGGCCGCGAGCAGACCTATTCGCGCAAGTTCAACGAGATGATCTACGCGGTGCTGATCGAAGCCCGCTACGACAAACAGGTCATCCTGGAGGCCTACTTCAACCAGGTGTACTGGGGCCAGCGCGGGTCGCAGGCGATCCACGGTGTCTCGGCGGCCTCGGAGTTCTGGTTCGGCCGGGACCTGGACGAGCTGGCAACCGAGCACATCGCACTGCTGATCGGGGTGGTGCGCGGCCCGTCCTACTACGACCCGCGGCGGCATCCCGAACGGGCCCGGGCACGCCGTGACTTCGTCCTCGGCGAGATGCATGAGACCGGGCTGATCGACGACGCCGAGTACCGGCGTGCGCTGGAAGCGCCGCTGGGTGTGACCGCGCGGCCGGGCACCGTCAGTGCCAACCGCTTCCCGGCGTACGGCGACGTGGTGCGGCGGCAACTGGCCAGCGACTACACGGCCGACGCGCTGGCCGGGGCCGGCCTGGCGGTGATGACGGCCATGTCGCCTTCGGCCCAGGCCTATGCCGAGGGTGCCGTCACCGGGACGCTCAAGTCGCTCGAGAGCGGCGACCGGCCCGAGCTGGAGGCCGCCGTGGTGCTGACCGACGTGCACCAGGGCGAGATCCTGGCGGTGGTCGGCAGCGGCACCCCCGCGGCGCACGGATTCAACCGCGCATTGGATGCGCAGCGCCCGGTGGGCTCCCTGCTGAAGCCGTTCGTGTACCTGATGGCGCTGGCCAACCCGAACCGGTGGTCGCTGGCCAGCTGGGTCGACGACAGCCCGGTCAGCATCACCCTGGACAACGGACAGGTGTGGAGCCCCGGCAACTCCGACGGCCGGAGCCACGGCACGGTCCGGCTGATCGATGCGCTCGCGCACTCCTACAACCAGGCGACGGTGCGGGTGGGCATGGACGTGGGGCCCGCGGCGATCGCCAAACTGGTGCAGGACCTGGCCGGCCTGCGGGTATCGGCCAATCCCTCGTTGATCCTGGGCTCGATGGACCAGAGCCCCTACGCGATGGCGCAGCTGTACCAGTTCATCGCCTCCGGCGTGGAGATCCAGCCGCTGCGGGCGGTCCGCGGCGTGCTCGACGCCGATGGCCGGGCACTCAACCGCTATGACCACGAGCCGGCGCCGGCGAACGAGAGCGATGCGGTCGCGGCGCGGCTGATCACCATCGCATTGCAGCAGGCGGTGTCTTCGGGCACCGGCCGGCGACTGGTTGCCGACGGCCTGGGCGAACTGGCCGCGGCCGGCAAGACCGGCACCAGCAACGACAGCCGCGACAGCTGGTTCGCCGGGTATACCGGCGACCACCTGGCGGTGGCCTGGGTCGGCAACGATGACAACCAGCCGACCGGCCTGTACGGCTCCACCGGCGCGATGCGGGTCTGGTCGCAGCTGTTCAGCCGCTTGCCCAGCAGTGCCCTGGAGGCAGGCGACGAAGGCATCGACTGGCGCTGGGTGGTCGGTTCCAATGTCACCGATGCGGACTGCCCGGGTGCACGGCGCTTCGCCTTCGTTGCGAACTTCGCCCCGGCCTACGTGCCGTGCCGTGTCCCGGAGCCCGAGCCGGTGGAGGAACAGCGCCGCGGGCTGCTGGAGTGGCTCGGTTTCCGCCGCGGTGACCGCGACGCCGACACCGAGGGCGAAAGCGAGGCCGGGCGTGTCATCGAGGAGGTGGAGCAATGAAGCCCGGTTACCTGTTTTGCGCGGCCCTGGCATCGGCGGTCGTGGCCGGGTGCGCGGCCGCGCCGGTCCAGCAGCCCGCGACGCCGGCCTTTGAGCCGGTCGCCATGGTCGCGGCGATCCGCGCGGCCGGCAACGAGGGCACCGAACTGGTGGTGACTCCGCTGGGTGACTCCGGCGTGGCCGACCTGCGTGCGCAGGCCCGGGACCAGCTCGAGGCCGGTGCCGTTGAGGACGCGGCCGCCAGCCTGGACCAGGCACTGGCGGTGACCCCGAACGATCCGGGCCTGTTGCAGGAGCGCGCCGAGCTCGCGGTCCTGCTCCGGGACCTGGAAGGCGCGGAGGCGTTCGCGCGCGAGGCCATCCGGGCCGGCAGTGGCGTCGGGCCGCATTGCCGGCGGCACTGGGAGACCGTGCACCAGGTGGCCTTGGCCCGTGCCGGCGGGGATCCCACCATGGCGGCGGGCGCCAGCGAGGCCGCGGCCCGGCGCGACGCCTGCACGGTCGCCCCGCCACCGCGCTACTGATGACCGACCCTGACGACGCACACCCGCTGGCCGCTGCCAGCCGCGCCGCCCTGAGCGAAGGGGGCGAGCTGGCGCGCAACATTGCCGCGTTCGCGCCGCGGCCTTCGCAGCAGGACCTGTCCGCGGCAGTCGCGACCACCATCGCCGGCCGCGGGGTGCTGATGGCGGAAGCCGGTACCGGTACCGGCAAGACCTTTGCCTACCTGGTGCCGGCGATCCTGTCGGGTCGCAAGACCATCATCTCCACCGGGACCCGCGCGCTGCAGGACCAGCTCTACCACCGTGACCTGCCGCGGGTGCGCGATGCCCTAGGGCGCGGGGTGAAGACCGCCCTGCTCAAGGGGCGGGCCAACTACCTGTGCCACTACCGGATGGAGCAGGCCAAGGGCGGCGGGCGCTTCGGCAGCCGCGAGATGGCCGCGCAGTTCCAGCGCGTGGTGGCCTGGGCCGGGCGGACCCGCATGGGCGACATGGCCGAGCTCGAGGGCCTGGCCGATGACTCCCCGCTGCTGCCGATGGTGACCTCCACCGTCGACAACTGCCTGGGCAGCGAGTGCCCGTTCTACTCGGAGTGCTTCGTGGTACAGGCGCGCCAGCGCGCCCAGGCCGCCGACCTGGTGGTGGTCAACCATCACCTGCTGCTGGCCGACCTGGCGCTGCGCCAGGAGGGCTTCGCGGAGATCCTGCCGGGCGCGGAGGCCTTCGTGATCGACGAGGCACACCAGCTTCCCGAACTGGCGGCGCAGTTCTTCGGCGAAGCGCTGAGTGCGCGCCCGCTGGTCGAACTGGCGCGTGACGCGATCACCGAGTCGCGGGAGTCGCCGGGCGCACTCGCGTTGTTGCAGGCCCCTGCGCAGGAACTCGAGCAGGCCACCCGCGGCCTGCGTGCCGCCATGGACGAACTGCCGGTACGAAGCACCCGGGCGCGGGCGGCCGAACTGCCCGAGGTGGAAGCCGCCTTTGATCGGCTCGCCGATGCGCTGGAAGCATTGCACGCCGCCTTGCTGCCGGTACGCGAAACCGCCCCGGGACTGGACGGCTGCACAGCCCGTGCCCGGGAGTTTGCCAACAGGCTCGAACGCTGGCGTGGGGAGGGAGACGTGGACCGGGCCGCGGAGCCGGCCCCCACCGACGAGGCCTCCGCCATCTCCCCGCCGGCCCCCGGTGCGGCCACGACCCGGGCCGAACCGCCCGATGACCGCGGCCCGCTGGTGGAGGACGGCGACCCGGCGGTGACCTGGTACGAGCTCACCGCGCGCGGGTTCCGGCTCAGCCGGACGCCACTGGACGTCGCCGGTCCCCTGGCGCGGCACCGCGCACGCTCCCAGGCGGCGTGGGTGTTCACCTCGGCCACCCTGGCGATCGGGGGCCGGTTCGAACACTTCGCGATCAAGCTGGGCCTGTCGAAGCCGGAGACACTGCTCGCCCCGAGCCCGTTCGACTGGCCGCGCCAGGCCCTGTGCTACCTGCCGCCCGGCTTGCCCGAGCCCTCCTCCCCGGACTACACCGCATCGGTGGTGCGGGCGGTGCTGCCGGTGCTGGAGGCGTCCGGCGGGCGCGCCTTCCTGCTGTTCGCCTCGCACCGCGCGCTGCGCGAGGCCGCCGGCTTGCTGCGTGGCATGCCGTGGCCGCTGTTCGTCCAGGGCGAAGCGCCGCGGCCGGTGCTGCTCGAGCGCTTCCGCGCCAGTGGCAACGGCGTGCTGCTGGGGACCGCGAGTTTTCGCGAGGGCGTGGACGTACCGGGCGATGCACTGGGCGTGGTGGTGATCGACAAGCTGCCCTTCGCCGCGCCGGACGATCCGGTGTTCGAGGCGCGGCTGGACGCGATCCGCCGCGATGGCGGCAATCCGTTCCGCGACGAACAGTTGCCGCAGGCGGTGATCGCGCTGAAGCAGGGGGCGGGCCGCCTGATCCGTACGGAGGGCGACCGGGGCGTACTGGTGCTGTGTGATCCGAGGCTTGCCGGCCGCAGCTACGGCCGCGTGTTCCTGGACTCGCTTCCGCCGCTACCACGGACCCGGGACGTGGCGCGGGTCACGGCGTTCCTGGCCGATTCCGATGCCATGGTGGAGGCGGGCGCAGGGGTTTGCCCCAGCTGACGGCGGCGCGCCGGTTGTGGTGGGATCAAGGGCCAGTCCCCGCCCACGGACAGGAGCACCCGCATGACCGTCCCGGTTTCCTTCGAGTCCCAGGCCCTCCGGCAGATCCCGGCGTGGGTCACCGCGCCACCGCCGGATGGCATGGACGCACAGTCCAGCCTGCAGTGGTGGAACGGCCTCGCGGCGGCCGAGCAGCAGGCGTACCTGCACCAACAGCCTTCGGCCCTCGGCGGCATGGACGGCCTGCCTGCGGAGGTGCGCCACGAAGCCAACCTGCAGGTCCTGCGTGGCGACGCGGCGGCCGGCAGCAGGCCCGAGGAGGCGCAGGCCCTGCTGGATCGGGTCGAGCAGTCCTGGAACGGTCCGGAGGGCGAGCGCATCCACCTGCTCGACTACCAGCCGCCCGGGCGCGGCGGCGAGGATGCGAAGGTCGTGGCCTCGATCGGCAACCCCGACCACGCCGACAACATCGCCGTGTACGTGCCGGGTACCGGCAGCGACCTGGGCAACTTCAGCGGCTCGCTGGACCGCGCCGACGAGCTCCGGGCCCAGTCCGGAATGATCCCCGGCAGCGGAGAGACCGTGGCGATCGCCTGGCTCGGCTACGACGCGCCCGACCATATTCCCGCCGCCGTCCTTCCCGGGTACGCGATCGACGGCGCGCCGGCGCTGCAGTCCTTCACCCAAGGGCTGCACGGCAACAACCCGGATGCGCGGGTGACGGTGATCGGCCACTCCTACGGCTCGACCGTGGTCGGCACCGCCGATGCGCTGGATGGCGGGCTGGGCGTGCAGGACATCATTGCGATGGGCAGCCCGGGCATGGGTTACGAGCAGCCGTCCAACGTCGGCCTGCTGTTCGATGACATCACCATCGGCGGTATCGACGAGATGAACATCGCACCCGGGCACTTCTGGGCAGGGGCGAACAGCAACGATGTCGTCACCTATACCCAGGCCCACGGGAACAGCCCGGTCGACTGGAGCTTCGGCGGGCAGCGGATCGCCACCGGCGACCTGTCCGGGCACTCGTCGTACTGGGACAACGGCAGCGAGTCGCTGCGCAACCAGGCCTACATCATCACCGGCAACTACGAGCAGGTCACCACGGAACGCAGGCGCGTCGGGTGACTCCGCAGGGCCGGCGGGACGTCGGGCGCAAGTGCGTCGCGATCATGGCCGTGGCGGTGGCCGGTGCAATCCTGGTGGGCGCTTGCCGCGTACCGGGCCAGGGTGTAGACAAGGGAACCATGCAGATCATTTCCAGCCGCGATGCCGCGCAGGCCTTCGCCCCGCGCGTGGAAGCCTTCCTCGACACGCTGGCGCTGCGGCGCGAGAAGTTCGAGGTCCGCGCCAACCGTTGCGCCGGCAGCGAGGGTGAGCAGCGCGACGACATCTACACGATCTGGGTCGGAGTGCAGGCGGTGGCACCGCACAGCGACGCCGCGCGCGTCCTGGCCGAGGTGCACGACCGCTGGCGCGACGAGGGATGGGACATCACCCGCTGGCGGCGACTGGAAAACGGCGGCATCAACCTGGGCGCACGCGACCCCGACGGCAATGATTGGGTGCTCGACTCCGGCTTCCCCGCCGGTCCCGACCGCTACGTCGTGGGGTTCTTCAACACGCCCTGCATGCGTCAGCCGTCCGGCGCGGTGGACTTCGGCCCGATCACCGCACGCGCCGACCTGGTGCGCTGAAAAGTCCCACGACATGGGCGCCGGCGGTACCCTGTCGGGCCGCCATTCCGGAACACCCGTCCGATGATCCTGCTTGCCCTGGAGACCTCCACGGAGGCCTGCTCGGTCGCCCTGTTGCAGGGTGGCGAAGTGCTGGAGCGCTTCGAGCTGGCGCCGCGACGGCACGCCGAGCTGGTCCTTCCGTGGTGCGGGGAGCTGCTGGCGGAGGCCGGCATCGCGCGTGCGCAGGTCGATGCGATCGCCGTCGGCAGGGGACCCGGCGCCTTCACCGGCGTGCGCCTGGGCATTGCGGTCGCGCAGGGTCTCGCACTGGGGCTCGAGCGTCCGCTGGTCCCGGTGTCGACCCTGGCCGTCCTGGCGTTCGACGCGGTTGCGCTCGCGCCCGAAGGGCAGGCCGGCCCGTGCCGTGTGCTGGCGAGCCTGGATGCACGGATGCAGGAGGTCTACGCCGGCAGCTTCGAACTCGGCTCGGGCGACGTGGCTGCCATCGGGCCGGAAACCGTCGGGCCGCCGGCTGCGGTCGAGCTTCCGGACGGCGCCGGAGGCTGGCTGGGCATCGGAACCGGGTTTGCCGCGCTTGATGGCAGCCTGCGGAAAGGACTGGCTGAGCGGCTGGAAGCGGTCGACCCCCACCGGCTGCCCCGTGCCTCCAGCCTCGCCCGTCTGGCTGCGAGGGCCTGGCAACGTGGCGAGGCGGTTGCGCCCGAGCAGGTCGAGCCTGCCTATCTGCGCAACCAGGTTGCGCTGACCTTGTCCGAGCAGCAGGCGCTGCGGGACCGCCGGGCCGGCCCGGGCGCCTGAGTCCGACCGATCAGCGCCCCAGGACGCCACTCCGGCTTCCAGTCGCCCGTGGCACTCAGCGGTCGACCAGCTCACCGCCGGCCAGGAATGCCCAGGTCCGGGTGACGTGCAGGATGTCCGGGTCTTCCTCGGTGCGGGGCAGCGGCGGGTAAGGTTCCGCAAGTGCCGCGATGCGCAGGGCGGAGTCATCGAGCAGGGGGATCCCGCTGCTGCGCAGGATCCTCGACTGCTCCACGCTGCCGTCGCGACGCACCGCCACGCTGATCACCACTTCGCCGGCCAGCTGGCGGCGACGCGCCTCGTCCGGATAGTTCAGGTTGCCGACCCGCTCGACCCGGTCGACCCACTCCCGCAGGTAACCGGCCCAGGCGTACTCGCTGGTACTGGCGGACACGAACTTGCGCGATGGGCGCCGGGCGTACTGCTCCGATCGAAGATGGATCTCCGCGGCCAGGCGCGCCATCTCCATGTCATGGGCGATGCGTTCGGCGCCACGCGGCAGCGGCCGCGGCTCGGGTTCCTGGGTTTCGCGGGCCACGGCCGCGGGCGCCTGGCCACGCGCACTGTCCACCACCCGCGCCTCGGGCGGCGGCTGCGGGTCAGGCGCCTGCGCGCGCAACTGCCGCGCAGCGACCCCGCTGGCCGGCTGCGGCAGCGGGCCGGACTGGTTCTCGCGCGGGCGATTGCTGCGTTCGTGCTCGCCGCCACCCTGGTTGTTCGCCTGGGCCAGGAAGTCGGCCTGCTCGGGCGTGAGCGGCGTGGTGGTGCGGGTCAGGATCACGTCCAGGGTGGGCATCACCGGGGCGGCTTGGTGCAGGCTGAACCCCACGCCGAGAAGCACCACCGCGTGCACCGCCAGTGACAGTGCCAGGGTCGCCCCCAGCCGCTGGCCGGCGTCACGGTCGTGGGCTGCCAGTGACACGCTCATGCCCGGGCGGCGCGCGCCTCGATGGCGTCGAACAGCGTCCCGGCGATGTTGAGGCCGAACTGCGCATCCAGTTCCCGGATGCAGGTCGGGCTGGTCACGTTGACCTCGGTCAGCCAGTCGCCGATCACGTCCAGGCCGACGAACACCATCCCGCGGCGTTTCATCTCCGGACCGACCTGGCTGGCGATCCAGCGGTCGCGGTCGGTCAGGGGCCGGCCCTCGCCGCGGCCGCCGACGGCCAGGTTGCCGCGGAACTCGTCGCCCTGCGGGATCCGCGCCAGGCAGTAGTCGACCGGCTCGCCCTCGATCAGCAGGATCCGCTTGTCGCCGTCGGAAATGTCCGGCAGGTACTGCTGGGCCATGGCAAGGCTGCGGCCACCGCCGGTGAGGGTCTCGAGCACCACGTTGGTATTGGCTTCGCCGTGTTCGAGCAGGAAGATCGAGCGCCCGCCCATGCCGTCAAGCGGCTTGAGCACCGCCCGGCCCTGCTCGGCGACGAAGGCTTTCAGGATGGCGGGGTCCCGGCTGACCACGGTGGCGGGGCAGCACTGCGGGAACAGCAGCGCAGCCAGCTTCTCGTTGTAGTCGCGAAGCCCCTGCGGGTCATTGACGACCAGCGCCCCGGCGCCCTGCGCCAGGCTGAGTACCTGGGTGTCGTGGATGTATTCGGCGTCCACCGGCGGGTCTGTCCGCATCAGCACCACGTGGCCGGGTCCAAGCGGGACCGTCCGCCATGCATCGAGTTCGTACCAGCCGGCCGGGTCCTCGCGGACCTGCAGCGCGGCCAGGGTGGCGACTGCCTTGCCGCCGTGCAGCGCCAGCCCGCCGGGGCGTACGTAATGCAGCCGGTGCCCGCGCCGCTGGGCTTCCAGCAGCATGGCGAAGGTGGAGTCCTTGGCGATGTTGATGGACCCGATCGGGTCCATCACGACGACGATGTCCAGGGGCATGGCGACGCCGTTGGTGGCCTGGGTCGATGGTATCAGGGGGGCGGGGGTCCCGACGCGGTCCGGGGCCGGGTCGTGACGCAGGTCGCGCCGCTCCCCGCCGGCCGGTCGCGCAGCTTGACACCCGGGCGCTTGCTTGAAATAAAGTGTGCCTCGCGACGCGCCAGGGGAAACCGCGTCGGGCGCATCGCCACAGGGGTGTCAGTCACATGCAGGATGTAGGTCGCAAGGGCAGCCTCGAAGGCTTGCGGGTCATGGTCATCGATGACTCGAGGACCATCCGCCGTACCGCCGAGACGCTGCTCAAGCGTGAGGGTTGCGAGGTGGTGACCGCCACCGACGGCTTCGAAGCGCTGGCCAAGATCGCCGACCAGCAGCCGCAGATCATCTTCGTCGACATCATGATGCCGCGGCTGGACGGCTACCAGACCTGCGCGCTGATCAAGAACAACCAGGTGTTCAAGTCCACGCCGGTCATCATGCTGTCGTCCAAGGACGGGCTGTTCGACAAGGCGCGTGGCCGGATCGTCGGCTCGGAGCAGTACCTGACCAAGCCGTTCACGCGCGAGGAACTGCTCGACGCGATCCGCACACACGTCAACCACGCACGCTGATCGTCCCCAGGGGGGTGGGGCATTCAATGGCACGCATCCTGCTGATCGAGGATTCGCCGACGGATACGGCGGTCCTGACCCAGTTGCTGGAACGCAACGGGCACTTTGTGCTGGCTTCGGACAACGCCGAAGACGGCATCGAGATCTGCCGCCGCGAGCGGCCGGACCTGGTCCTGATGGACATCATCCTGCCGGGCATGAACGGCTTCCAGGCCACCCGTGCCCTGTCGCGGGACGAGGACACCCGGGGGATCCCGGTGCTGATCGTCAGCACCAAGGGCATGGAGACCGACAAGGCCTGGGGGCTTCGCCAGGGTGCGCGCGACTACATCGTCAAGCCGCCGCGCGAAGACGACCTCGTCGCCCGCATCAATGCGTTGCTGGAGCCGTGACCGGACTGGCCACCATGGCGCTGGATGCCTTCGACATCCTGCTCGACTACGAGCACCGCAGCCTGTCGCACGTCGCCGGGCTGCCGGAACAGCTGGAGGCGCCGGGCCTGTGGCGCGGCATCGGGTACCGCATCGGCCGCCGCCGGCTGGCGTCCGGCTTTGACGAAGTGGTCGAGATCCTGCCCTTGCCGCAGGTCACGCCGGTTCCCGGCTCGCAGCCCTGGATGCTGGGCTTGGCCAACGTGCGCGGCAACCTGCTGCCGGTGGCGGACCTGAAGCAGTTCCTGGAGGCCGAACGCACCGTCCTGCACGAGGGCCAGCGGATGCTGCTGGTGCGGCAGGAGGGCGGCAATGTCGCGGTGTTGATCGACGAGCTGTTCGGACAGCGCAGTTTCATCCCGGCACAGCGACTGGAGGATCCGGTCCTGGCGGCGACCGGCATCCCGGCCGGCCGCTATTCGCATTTCATCGACCAGGGCTTTCGCCTGGACGAGCACGACTGGGGCGTGTTCAGCCTGGAGCGGCTGACCCGTACCCCCGAATTCCGGCAGGCCTCGTCCGACCTGGTCCGCCCGCAAACCAGCGCCAGCAGCACCACACCCGAGGAAGACCATGAGCACTGATATGAACTCCGTGGCCGGCAAGGTCCGCAACGCCGGCGTGAACACCTGGCTGGTGCTGCTTGCGCTGGCGGTGCTGGTGTTCGGCCTCAACACCGGCTACGCCACCTGGAAGGGCGCGCGGCTCGGCGGCGCCAGCACCTCGGCTTCCGACCTGCGCGTGTATTCGCAGCAGCTGGCGGTCCAGGCGCGCGAGGCCGTGGGCGGTGATGCGCAGGCCTTCGAATCGTTCAACGAGACCCGCGCGCAGGTCGCCGGCACGCTGGATCGGCTGGGGGAGCAGTTCGGCTCCACCCCCGGCGTCGCGCGCCAGATCGAGCAGGCCAACGCCACCTGGGCGCCGCTGGAGCAGGGCGCCGCCCAGCTGGCCTCCAGCCAGGAGGCCGTGCTTGGCCTGGCCGGGCACGCCGACAGCTTCACCGCCGAGGTCCCGCAGCTCCAGGCACGGCTGGACGAACTGGTCCGTGCGATGTCGACCAGTGGCTCGCCTTCCTCCCAGGTGTACTACGCGCTGCGCCAGGTCGTGCTGTCGGGGACGATGGCGCGGCGGGTGACCGAGATCCGCGCCGGTGGCGCCACCGCGGAGGCGGCCGGTGACGGCCTGGCCCGCGATTCCACGGTGTTCGGCAACGTGCTGGCCGGCCTGCGCTCGGGTGACGAGGCGTCCGGCATCGCCGCGCTTTCCAATGCCGGGGCGCTCGAAGCGCTCGGCCAGGCCGAGGCGCTCTGGGCGGAGATGAAGACCGACCTGGATGCGATCCTGGCCTCGTCCGACGACCTGTTCGCCGCCCAGGCGGCGGCCGACGTGATCACCGCCGGCTCGGACAACCTGCTGGCGGAGGCCCGCTCGCTGTTCGACGCGTTCACCGCCTTCGGCTCGCTGCGTGACACCAGCCTGCTGGGCAACATCTGGGTCTCGATCATCTCCGGTGCGCTGGCCCTGTTCGCGATCGCCGGCCTGCTGGTCTCGCTCAACCGGCAGCAGCAGGCGCGCTACGAGACCACCAAGGAGCTCAACGACCGCAACCAGGAGGCGATCATGCGCCTGCTGGACGAGATGGGCTCGCTCGCCGAGGGCGACCTGACCGTCAAGGCCACCGTCACCGAGGACGTGACCGGGGCGATCGCCGACTCGATCAACTTCGCCATCGAGCAGCTGCGCAGCCTCGTCCAGACCATCACCGACACCTCGGTGCAGGTCGCCGCCAGCGCGCAGGAGACGCAGGCCACCGCGATGCACCTGGCCGAAGCGGCCGAGCATCAGGCGCAGGAGATCACCTCCGCGTCCAGCCGCATCAGCGAGATCGCCGCCAGCATCGACCAGGTGTCGAGGAACTCCGCCGAGTCGGCCGACGTGGCGGAGCGCTCGGTGCAGATCGCCACCACCGGCGCGGGCGTGGTGCGGCAGACGATCCAGGGCATGGACAGCATCCGCGACCAGATCCAGGAAACCTCCAAGCGCATCAAGCGGCTGGGCGAGAGCTCGCAGGAGATCGGCTCGATCGTCGAACTGATCAACGACATTTCCGAGCAGACCAACATCCTGGCGCTGAACGCGGCGATCCAGGCCGCGTCGGCCGGCGAGGCCGGCCGCGGCTTCGCGGTGGTCGCCGACGAAGTGCAGCGCCTCGCGGAACGCTCCTCCAACGCCACCAAGCGCATCGAGTCGCTGGTGCAGACCATTCAGGCCGACACCAACGAAGCGGTCAGCTCGATGGAGCAGACCACCTCCGAGGTGGTGTCCGGCGCCCGGCTGGCCGAGGATGCGGGAACGGCGCTGGGCGAGATCGAGAAGGTCTCGTCCGACCTGTCCGGCCTCATCCAGGGCATTTCGCAGGCGGCGCAGCAGCAGTCCGGTGCGGCGGCCAACATCACCCGCACCATGAGCACGATCCAGCAGATCACCTCGCAGACCAGCCAGGGCGCCAACCAGACCGCACAGTCGATTGGCAACCTCGCGCAGCTCGCCGCCGACCTGCGTCGCTCGGTGGCGGACTTCAAGCTGCCGGCCTGAGGGGCTGGGCGGATCCACGGATGAACAGGCAGACCCGCCGGGATGCAGGGCCGGTGCCCGGCCCCCCGGCCGGCGGGGATGAACGATGACAGTGATGCGCGACGCAATCGACACCACCACCCTGGGCTGGATCAAGCCCGAGCTCGACGAAACCCTCCGGCATGCGCGCGAGGAGATCGAGGCTTTCTCCCAGGCGCCGGAGGACGTCGAGCGCATGCGTGTGTGCGCGGGCCTGTTGCACCAGGTCCACGGCACCCTGCGGATGATCGAGCTGTACGCCCCGGCGATGGTGGCCGAGGAGATGGAGCGCCTCGCCGTGGCGCTGGTGCACGGTGCCATCGACGAGCACGACGATGCCTGCGCGATGCTGATGCGCGGTGCCGTGCAGCTGCCGGACTATCTGGAACGGCTGCAGGGCGGGCACCGTGACATCCCGATCGTGCTGCTGCCGTTGCTGAACGAACTGCGCGCGACCCGCGGCGAGCCGGGCTTGAACGAGAGCATCCTGTTCTCGCCCGACCTCGATCGTCCGCTGCCGCAGGACCTGCCTGCGCCCGAGCCATGCCCGGCCCAGGTCGGTGCAGGGCACCAGCCCCCCCACCCGGCCCTGGCCGAGCTGCGGGAAGCCCTCGCGCAATGGCCGGAAGACGGGATGCCGGCTGATCCGGAGCGGCTCGCCAGTGCGGTCGAGCACCTCCTCACGCAGGTATCGGTCGAGCCGCTGCGGCGGATGCTGTGGGTTGCCTCGTCCGTGGCCGGTGCGCTCCGCGACGGTGCCCTGCAGCCGACCCGCGCGTTGCGCGCGGCCTTCAGCGGAGTCGAGCGCGAGGCGCGGCGGGCGCTTGCCGACACCGGCTTCGGCACCCCCGAGGCCAATGCGGAACCCACCCGGCAGCTGCTTTACCACGTGGCCCACAGCGACGGTGGGCATCCGGCGCTCGACAACCTGCGCCGCACCTTCGAGCTGGACGCCGAACTGCCGAGCGAGTCGGAGATCGAACATGCCCGCGGCAGCCTGAGCGGGCGCAACCGGGCGCTGCTGGATACCGTCTCGGCGGCGATCAAGGAAGACCTGCTGCGGGTCAAGGACGTGCTCGATCTGCACCTGCGTACCGGCCAGACCGGGGTGGATGACCTGCGACCGCAGGTCGAGACCCTGGGCCGTGTCAGCGACACGCTCGGCATGATGGGCCTCGGGGTGGCCCGGGGCGTGGTGCTCCAGCAGCGCGATGCGATGCACGAGATCGTCGCCGGCCAGAAGCCCGCCGACGAGGCCGCGCTGCTCGACATCGCCGGTGCGCTGCTTTATGTCGACGCCTCGCTCGACGAGCAGGTCACCCGCCTCGGGCTGCCGGACGAGCGCGCCGACGCCGACCTGATGGCGGCGGAATCGCGCCGCGTGCTGGAGGTCGTCGTGCGCGAGGCGATCGCCAACTTCGGCGATGCGCGCCAGTCCTTCGTGGCCTTCGTCGAGACCGGCTGGGACCACGCCGAGCTGGCCGAGATCCCGCGCCTGCTGGACGAGGTGGGCGGCGCGCTGCGCATCCTCGACCTGTCGTTGCCTGCCGAGTACCTGCTTGGCATCCGCCGCTACACCGAAGTGGAGCTGCTGGGCCGCAAACGGGTCCCCAACAGCCGCCAGCTGGACACGATGGCGGACGCGCTGGCCAGCATCGAGTACTACCTGGAGGCGCTGCGCGAGCAGCGCCCCAATCGTGACCGGATCCTCGATATCTCGCGCCAGAGCCTGGAGGCCCTGGGCTACTGGCCGGTGCCGGTGGAACGCGAGGAGGACGCCGGCGAGTCCCCGGTGAGCTTTGCCGATCGCGACGGCGCCGCAGCGGCGCTGGGGATGGACCTGGCCGACGACCCGGAGACGGGGGCGGCGCCGGACGGCGAGCCCGACCGTCCCGCCGCGACCGCTGCGCGCGGGGAAGTGCCCACCGCCGCATCCGATGCATCTTCCGACGCGTCGGGGGAGCAGGTCCCGCCGCCTGCCCGCCATTCCGGCGTGGGCGGTTTCGAGCACAGCGCCGATATCGACGATGACATCCGGGAGGTCTTCCTGGAGGAGCTGGACGATGAGGCGGCCAACCTCGGGGCGCTGCTGCAGGGCTGGCGCAACGCGCCCAACGATGCCGAGCAGCTGCGCCCGATCCGGCGCATCTTCCACACCCTGAAGGGCAGCGGCCGCCTGGTCGGGGCCCGGGCGCTGGGCGAGTTCAGCTGGAAGATCGAGAACATGCTCAACCGCGTGCTCGACGGCAGCCGCGACGCCAGCCCGGCAGTCGTCGCGCTGGTCGGCCAGGCGCACGCGCTGTTGCCGCAGTTCCGCGGTGCGTTGGAGGGCGGTCCGGGCGTGACCGCGGACCTGGCGGCCATGGAGGAGGTGGCCGACCGGATCGCTGCCGGCGAGGAAGTACGCTACGAAGGGCCCTTGGAGCCTGCCCGGTCCGAGGTTGCGGGCCATCCGGGGCAGGGCGCCAGCCAGGCCGCCGCGCTGCCCGACGCCGAAGCCGCGGCAGCCGAGGACGCCAAGCCGATGGTGGACGCCGGTCCCGTCGAAGACGAACCCGGCGTGCCCGCGGCGGTTGATGCCGTCCTGCTCGAAATCCTGTCGGCCGAGGCTGGCGGCCACCTGGCCACCATCCGGGATTGGCTCGAGGCCTCGCAGGAGACCCCGCAGCCGGCCGATGACCCGCTGCAGCGCGCCATCCACACCCTCAACGGTGCCCTCGCGATGAGCGAGGTCCCGGTGATCACCGATGTCACGTCGCCGGCGGAGGCCTACGTGCGGCGCCTGCTGGCGGGCGGTCAGCCGGCGACGGCGGAAGGCGTGGCGGCGATCGCGGCGGTCGCCGACGCGGTCAGCCGTACCCTCGTGGCGCTGCAGTCCGAGCGGCCCAGCGTGCCGCTATTCGACGGCCTTGCCGAACGCATGGAAGCACTGCGCGACAGCCTGCCGCCGGTGCGTCCGGCGATGCCGCTGGACGATGAGGTCGAGAGTGAAGCCGCTACGCCTATCGCGGGCATTCCGGAGCTGACCGGGCTCGACCTGAGCGCGCATGTGGACTCCGCGGGGTGGCAGGACGAAGCCGTGACGCCCGCTGCGGATGGCGGCGTCGAGCACTTCGAGGCGGACCGCCTCGAAGTGGAGCGTATCGAGGCGGAGCGTATCGAGGCGGAGCGTCTCGAGGTCGAGCGTCTCGAGGCGGAGCGTCTCGAGGCAGAGCGTCTCGAGGCAGAGCGTCTCGAGGCAGAGCGTCTCGAGGCAGAGCGTCTCGAGGCAGAGCGTCTCGAGGCAGAGCGTCTCGAGG
>Ga0079224_100000318_pt1 | contig 44735 bp, 44 predicted proteins | sample Stecom2015_FD_80414 | JGI IMG/M metagenome (GOLD analysis project Ga0079224, IMG submission 80414) | Agricultural soil microbial communities from Utah to study Nitrogen management - Steer compost 2015 | ecosystem: Environmental > Terrestrial > Soil > Agricultural land | place: USA: Utah... | reverse complement strand
TGCAGCGGATGCTGATGCTGGCGTGAGTAACTGCTAACCTGTTCTACCTTCGTGGCCGCTACGTCGCGAGGGAAGACTCCGCACACGCCGCGTCCTTCGCGGTGCACCTTCAACATGACCTGAGTGGCTTTTTCCCGGCCCATCCCGAAAAACCTCTGGAGGACGTTCACGACGAATTCCATCGGGGTGAAATCGTCGTTGAGCAGCATCACCCGATACATCGGCGGCGGTTTCAGCCGCGACTCTTCGCGCTCCAGTACGGGAGACGGATCTTGACGCGTCGCCATGAATGAATTCTAGCGAGTGTTGCTTCCACTGCAACAACGTCCCGGGCAGCCGTCTCGCCGACCGTGACGCGCTTCACAAAGCAAGAGTGAAGCCCAACGAATGTCGCTGGAAAGCGCCAAACCTGTCTTGACGGCACCTGTCTTTTAACAAAGAATCCGTGCGCTGCCCGGGGGATGGCCTCGCAAACGGGAGCGCCGGACTTCGTTCGAAACCGACGCACTACGATGCTGCGACGTTCTCGCGTGCGCCTTCGTGCGCGGCCGGCAGCGTCCAGTCGATCGCGTCAGGGGAAGACGAAAGCATGGCAACGGGTACCGTCAAATGGTTCAACGACTCCAAGGGGTACGGTTTCATCACCCCCGACGATGGAGGTGAGGATCTGTTCGCGCACTTCAGCGCGATCCAGATGAACGGGTTCAAGACCCTCAAGGAAGGTCAGAAAGTGCAGTTCGACGTCGTCACGGGCCCGAAGGGCAAGCAGGCGTCGAACATCCAGGCTTCCTGAAGCCGCGGCGCGCCGGGGGCGCGCCGCCTCCTTCGCACGAGGCCGCGGCGACAGCCACGGCGCTCGCCGTACCCGCAGTGGCCGGCCGTGTCTGGCTAGCCGCGCGGCTTCATCCGTGCGTCCGAGGGCTTGTTGCGCAACACCTCGTTGACGCCGTAGGGGCTGTCGCCCGGGATGTCTTCCGCGCCGACCGGCAGCTCCTCGATCGCCAGCCTATGGTACCGCATCGCCTTGTGGACCGGCCATCGCTGCGCGATCTCGACCAGCCGGCGTTCCTCCTCGTCGTCCCGCACCCGCACGATCAGCATGCCGGAACCGGCGTCGGCGAGTTGACGGACCACGCGCAGGTTCTTGATCTCCCCGCCGACCAGCTCGGACAGGAAGCCGGCCTGCTCCTCGCTCGCCTGCATCAGGTCGGAGGTCTGGGCGGGGTCAAGCAGCAGCGTGGCGTCGCGGGCGAAACCCGCCTCGTGCAGCGCATCGCATACCGCGTTCGCATCGGACGGCGCCAGCACGAGCACCGCGTGGCCGGTCGGATAGAACACGCCGTTGCGCGTATGCAGGAACCGCTCGCGCTGCTTCGCGCTGAGCGCCGGGTCGGTTTCGCCGGGACGACGCGGGTCGTGCGGGTGCTCGCGCCGATGCGAGTCGGCTTCGCGCCATTGCTGCTGCGGGCTCCGCGCGGGATTCGGGTTCTGGACAGGTCGTTCGGCCATCGAAGTGCTCCTCTCGAGGGCGAATCCGCGGCCGAGCAAGCGCGACGCCCGCCCGTCTCCCGCAGGCCGGTACGCCGGGATCGCCTGCGTACGCCGCCGCGTCGGTCCGCTTTACAGTCACCGCCGGCTGCGCCCGCCGCCCGCGCATTCCGGTCGCCCGCCTCCCTCTGAAAGACGCGCCCGATCCCCCTCTGGTACGGAATTCGCTTACGAAACTTTCGGTGACGCGCAGCCGGACGGCCGGCTCGTTCGCCGAACGAAACACGCCAGTCGGCTGCCTAAATTCTTCCGAAGGGTGGAGCGGGGTCGGGCGCCGACGCTTCCGGGGGAGGACAAGACGATGACGAATCGGATCTCGATCCGCGGCGCGCTGGCCTGCACGGTGCTGACGCTGGGAATGTCGGGCGCGGCCCAGGCGGAGATCGTGTTCAGCGACGCGTACGGGACGCGCCCGCACGGCCAGGACATCTGGGACACGCTGCCGACCACCGCGAGCGCGGGAGTCGGCACGTACGGCCGCGTGCTCGACTGGCCGTACAGCGGGAAGATCGACGCGTTCACACCGCTCGGCACGGTCCTGAAATTCGACACGTCGTCGGGCGCCGCGACGCAGATGGTCTACGTACCGTACTCGCACACCTTCGGCGCCGGCCGCGTCGAGATCACGCTGCGCGCGGCGCACGGAACGAACCAGCCGGGATTCAACAATTTCGCGATCGGATTCGGCGATCCCGTCGCCGGCATCTTCACCGATCACATCTTGGTGCAGTCCGACCGGATCGAGTTGAATCTTCCCGGAACCGGGACGACGACGAGCGTCGCGTTCGGCTCGACCCCGGGGACCTTCTACGAGTTCGTGCTCGGCTACGATCCCGCGCTCGCCGGCCGGATGGGCGAGCAGCCCTGGTCGTTGTCGATCAACGGAGCCATGATCGACATCCCGGTCGAGGCGACGACCGTCTATACCGCCCTCGACGGCTTCGCGGCCGTGGCCTTCGGCGGGCGCCATTCGAACGGACTGACGACCCGCTTCATCAGCGATTTCGCGCTGTCGATCCTGCCGGGTACCAGCGTGCCGACCCCGGGTTCGGCTGCGCTCGTCGGCGCGGGACTCGTCGCCGGGTTCGCGCTGCGCCGCCGACGCCGCGCCGGATAGCGGCGAGGCTCGATCCCCGGGCGCGTCTCAGGCACGGGCGCGTCGCAGGCACGGGCGCGCCGGCTGCAGTCGCGACCCGGACGCGAACCCGACGGGCCTTCACCTCGACCCGGGGAGCCGACCGCCGTGCAGATCCCGCAGAACCGCTTCCTCGCCGCGCTGCGCGAGGCACGCCCGCAGATCGGCCTCTGGATGGGGCTGGCCGACGCGAATGCCGCCGAGGCGCTCGCGCTCGCCGGCTTCGACTGGCTGCTGCTCGACGGCGAGCACGCGCCGAACGACCCGCGCAGCGTGCTCGAGCAGCTGCGCGCACTCGCCCCGTACCCGGTGCAGCCGGTCGTACGCCCGGTGCAGGCCGACGTCGCGCTCGTCAAGCAGTACCTGGACATCGGCGCGCAGACGCTGCTCGTGCCGATGGTCGACGATGCCGGCCAGGCCGAGCGCATGGTGCGGGCGACCCGCTACGCTCCGACAGGCATCCGCGGCATGGGTGCCACGCTCGCCCGCGCCTCCCGCTGGAACCAGATCGAAGACTACGCGGCACGGGCCGACGCGCAGATGTGCCTGCTCGTGCAGGCCGAATCGGTCGAGGCGATCGCCAACCTACGCGAGATTGCGTCGGTCGACGGGGTCGACGGCGTTTTCTTCGGTCCGGCGGACCTCTCCGCCTCGATGGGCCTGCGCGGCCGGCTCGCGCATCCCGACGTGCAACGCACGATCCTCGACGGCATCGCGACCGTGCGCGCGATGGGCAAGGCGCCGGGCGTCCTGACCGACGACCGCGCGCTGGCGCGGCGTTACCTCGATGCGGGCGCGCTCTTCGTCGCCGTCGGCATCGACACCGCCTTGCTCGTGCAATCGGCCCGCGAGCTCGCCGCCGCGTTCGGCCGCACCCCCGGCTAACGCGCCCCGGCAGCGGGGCCGCGACGGCGCCGGTTGACGCCGCGCCGCAGCCCGCTTCCGAAGCCGGGGAATCCCGCTTGCTCGACCGCGCCGCCACGAGGAACGACGACGGAGACGAGCCGTGCGAGCGGCAGCGACGACCCGGTACTGGATGGTCGCGATGGCCGGCTTCGGCTGCGGCCTGCTCGCCGCGGCACTGCTCGGCGGACACGCGGCGGAAACGGCGAGCCCGCCGGGAAGCGACGCGTCCGCCAAGACCCGAGCACTCGCGCTCGGCGCCAAGGCGATGCAGGGCAACGCACCCGTCGGCGCAATGGACATCCATCTGGTCGGCTTCCACCCGCTGAAGGCCGAACCCGGACACCAGATGGAAGCGCACCATTTCTGTCGGCAGGTCAACGAGGACTTCGCCCAGTGCGTGCTGTTCGACGGCGACGGCGTCGACGCGAACCTGAACGGCATCGAATACATCGTCTCGGAGAAGCTGTTCGCTTCGCTGCCCGAGACCGAGCGCTCGTACTGGCACCCGCACAACGCCGAGATCCTCTCCGGCCAGCTGATCGCGCCCGGCATCCCCGATGTCGCCGAGAAGGCGCTGATGAAGGGAAAGATGAACAGCTACGGCAAGACCTGGCACGTGTGGAACACCGGCGCCTTCGATCGCGAGCCCGATCGGCTGCCGCTCGGCGAAGCGATGCTCGCCTGGTCGTTCAATCGCGACGGCGAGGCGAAACCCGAGCTGGTGGAGGCGCGCGACCGTCGGCTGGGCGTGAGCACCGGGCGCACGCGCGAGAGGCGGGCCGAATTGCGCGAGCTCGCCCGCCCGCAGTACGGCGTCGACGCGCTGAAGGGCGCGTTCGAGCGGCCGGTGCAGGACATCCCGGGCGTGGTCGACGCGGCCGACTGAGGCGCGCGCTCGAGCGCGCGCCGACCCGCCGCCGCGGAAACGGAGCGGGGCACCCGGTTTGCGGGTCGTCGTGCCCTCTTCCGCCTCATCCAACCACTGGAGGTCCCATGGCTGCCTTCGATCTTCTCGACGCCAAGGGTGTTCCGCTCGACCAGCAGCGGTTCACCTGGAAGGACGTCACGCCACCGCCGATCAGCAAGCTCGACGACGATGCGTTCACGCGCATCCGCGTGATCCTGATGAACGGCATCGAGGTCGACTCCCTGCGGCTCAAGCATCTCATCGCGCGCTTCAACCGCGAACTGCGCGAGCCGCTGGCGCAGGTGCGCCGTGCGGAGCAGCACCAGTGCACGACCGTGAACTGGCTGCTGGGCGCAGACCACTCCCCGATCGAGACGACGATCGGCTACGAGCAGGTCGCAATCGAGGTCACGGCCGAGGTCGCGCAGAACGAACCCGACGAGTACCTCGCGCAGACCTACCGCTTCGGCCTGCTGGAGGACTTCGATCACCTGTACCGGTATAGCGCGCTGCTCGACCGGCTCGAAGGAAAGGACGCGAACAACATCCTGCAGGGCTACACCGACATCGTTCCGGGGCGCCCGACCGTCGACGAGCACCGGCATCCGCTCGACGACATCCGCTCGCCGTACGAGCGTCGTTCGGCGCATGCGGCGAGCAAGATCCACGCGGCGATCATCACCGCCGCCGAGTACCAGACGCACGACTACTACATGAACATCGGCCCGTTGTTCGCCGACCCGATGGCACGCAGCCTGTACGCCGAGATCGCGTCGATCGAGGAGCAGCACGTCACGCAGTACGGCTGCCTGCAGGATCCCGACGAGAGCCCGCTCGAGAAGTGGCTGATCCAGGAGGCGACCGAAGCCTACCTGTATCGCAGCTGCGCCGAATCGGAGCCGAATCCGCGCATCCGGGCGATCTGGGAACGTTTCCTCGACTACGAGCTCGGCCACCTGCAACTGGCCCGCAAGCTCTTCGAGGACCACGAGCGTCGCGACGCGGCCGAAGTGCTGTCGTCCACGCCCGCGCTGCTGAAGTTCCAGAGCCAGCGCGATTTCGTCCGCCAGGTGCTCGACCAGGAGGTCGGCTACCGGGTGATCGGAACCGAGTTCAACTCGGCGGGCAACGAGAGCGAACGGACGCTCGGCTATCGGGCGTCGATCAACGCCGACGGTTCGCCCTCGCAGGCGGTCGCCGCCGGATACCGCTGGCGCCCCGGCACCGAAATGTCCCGCATGGCCGCTTGAGGAGCGACGAGATGGAAAAACGGACCGAACTCGGAATGAACCGCACCGGCGCGCAGGCTTCGCCGATCGACGTCGGAAAGCTCGCGAAATTCGCCCAGGACCAACCTGCGACGCAATCGGACGAGACCATCGCGGACCTGCGCGCGATGGCGCTCGCCGAATCCGACGGCGTCGGCTCGGTGCCGATGCCGACGACGCTCACCGGCGCCGCGCAGACGGTCGTGGGCAAGCTCACGGGCGGCCAGCCGACGCTGCTGGTCGACAAGCTCGGCGAGCGACTCGCCTTCGAACGCACGGGGACCCGGCTGTACGAAGCGGCACTGATGAAGTTCGAGCAGCTCGACCCCGCCGCGCCGATGCTCGCCGACCTGCGCCGTATCCGCGACCAGGAAGCGAAGCACTTCGCGCTGCTGTCGTCGGCGCTCGAGCGGATCGGCGCCGACCCGACGGCACAGACCCCGGGTGCCGACGTGGCCGGCGTGATGTCGGCGGGCCTGATGCAGGCGATCACCGATCCGCGAACCAACGTCGGGCAATGCCTCGACGCGCTGCTGGTCGCCGAGCTCGCCGACAACGCGAGCTGGGAGCTGCTGGTCAAGCTGACGCGTCAGTCGGGCTACGACGAACTCGCGGCGCAGTTCGAGAAAGCCGCCCGCGAGGAGGCCGAGCATCTGGCGATCGTCCGGCAGATGCTCGAACGGACGCTGCTCGGCGAGGCGGCCGGCGGCAGCGCCGCGGCACAAACCGGCCAGCCGCTGGATCCGACGCTCCAGTAGCGGCGATCCGCGACCCTTCGGCGCCACCCTCGGCACCCGCCGAAGGGGCTGCGGCACGCGAAGAACGCGCGCGTGCCGCAGCTCCGCGCGTCACATGTTCTCGATCATCACCTCGCCGAAGCCCGAGCACGACACCTGCGTCGCGCCCTCCATCAGGCGGGCGAAATCGTAGGTGACCTTCTTCGACAGGATCGCCTTCTCCATCGACGAGATGATGAGGTCCGCGGCTTCGGTCCAGCCCATGTGGCGCAGCATCATCTCGGCCGAGAGGATCTCCGAGCCCGGGTTCACGTAGTCCTTGCCGGCGTACTTCGGTGCCGTTCCGTGCGTCGCCTCGAACATCGCGACCGAGTCGGAGAGATTCGCCCCCGGCGCGATGCCGATGCCGCCCACCTGCGCGGCCAGCGCATCCGAGATGTAGTCGCCGTTCAGGTTCAGCGTGGCGATCACGCTGTACTCGGCCGGGCGCAGCAGGATCTGCTGCAGGAACGCGTCGGCGATGACGTCCTTGATCACGATCTGCCCGCCGCTCTTCGGGTTCTCGATCGTCATCCACGGCCCGCCGTCGAGCAGTTGCGCACCGAACTCGCGCTGCGCGAGCGCGTAGCCCCAGTCGCGGAACGCCCCTTCGGTGTACTTCATGATGTTGCCCTTGTGCACGAGCGTGACCGACGGCTTGCCGTTGTCGATCGCATACTGGATCGCCTTCCGGACCAGCCGCTCGGTACCCTCGCGCGACACCGGCTTGATGCCGATGCCCGAGGTCTCGGGAAAGCGGATCTTGGTCACGCCGAGCTCGTTGCGCAGGAACGCGATCAGCTTCTTCGCGCTCTCGGACTGCGCCTCGTACTCGATGCCCGCGTAGATGTCCTCGGAGTTCTCGCGGAAGATCACCATGTCGGTCTTCTGCGGCTCCTTCACCGGAGACGGCACGCCCTGGAACCAGCGCACCGGCCGCAGGCAGACGTACAGGTCGAGCTCCTGGCGCAGCGCGACGTTCAGCGACCGGATGCCGCCGCCCACGGGCGTGGTGAGCGGCCCCTTGATCGAGACGACGTATTCCTTGAGCACCTGCAGCGTCTCGTCGGGCAGCCAGACGTCCGGGCCGTAGACGCGGGTCGACTTCTCCCCGGCGTAGATCTCCATCCAGTGGATCCGGCGCCGGCCGCCGTAGGCCTTCTCGACGGCCGCATCGACCACGCGCAGCATGACCGGCGTGATGTCGACGCCGGTGCCGTCGCCCTCGATGTACGGGATGATCGGATTGTCGGGAACCTGTAGCGAAAAATCGGGATTGACCGAGATCTTGGCGCCATCCGACGGGATCTTGACGTGTTGGTACATGAGAGGGTCCTTGAGGTCGAAGCCGGTGGGCGTCGGCGGCGCCCGACGTCCCGAACCCGGGGATTATGCCGCAGCGCCCGGGGCATCGCCTCCGGCCGCGCGTTGCGGCACCATGCGGCGATGCGCCGAATCGTCTCCTTCCTCGTCCTCGTCCTCGCGTGCACGGTCCCGGTCGGGCCGCACGGCGGCCCCTTCGCACAGGCCGCGTCGATGCGCTGGCCGCAACCGAAGCTGCCCACGGTGCGCATCGAGGCGGGCATGCACGTGATCCGCGCCGAGCTCGCCGACACCGGCCGCACGCGCGAGATCGGACTGATGGGTCGCGCGTCGCTCGGACCGAACGAGGGCATGCTCTTCGTCTTCGAGCGCAAGGGCGTGCATTGCTTCTGGATGCGCAACACGCCGCTGCCGCTGTCGATCGCGTTCATCGACGACGACGGACGGATCGTCGACATCGCGCAGATGGCGCCGCTCAGCGAGCAGAGCCACTGCCCGAGCCGGCCGGTGCGCTACGCGCTCGAGATGGAACAGGGCTGGTTCGCCCGACGCGGACTGCAGCCCGGCGCGCGCCTGCGCCAGCCGGAACTCTTCGGCGCGATCCGCTGAGCGCCGATCGAGCATGCCGAGCGTCGGCGGTGCGCATGCGGGGCGCCGGCCGAGCGCAGTGAAATGCGCAGCGGCGGCCCGCAAAGCCGCAACGGCGAGCGCGCGCGAGCCACGACGACGGATGTAAGAAAAACCGACGCCGCGCGCACACACGAGCGGGCCCGGTGCAGGGCACCGGGCCCGAGCAGAACGTCGGATCAGGCTTCGCGTCTTCGCGTCACGAGCCCGTAGATCCAGAGCACGATGAGTGCACCGATCACCGAGGCGATGAGTCCGGCACCCTCGCCCGGCTGGCTGTACCAGCCGACCGCCTGGCCGATCCAGGTCGCCACGAAGGCGCCGACGACGCCGAGGATCATCGTCATGATGATGCCGCCTCCTTGGCGTCCCGGCATCATCCACTTGGCGATCGCCCCGGCGATCAGTCCGATGATCAGGGTCCAGAGCCAGCTCATGGTCACCGCTCCTGTGTTGTTGGGATCCGCAAGTCAACGACGCAGGCAAGGCGCATGCCCGAAGCCGCCGCGAAGGCGCCGGCAGGCGGGCCCGTGACCCCTCGGAGCGGGCGGCCGGGGGACCGGCCGAAGCGGGATCAGCCGAAATTCTTCGTCGCGAAGTCCCAGTTCACCAGGTGCGCGAGGAAGGTCTCGATGAACTTCGGGCGCGCGTTCCGATAGTCGATGTAGTACGCGTGCTCCCAGACGTCGAGCGTCAGCAGCGGGACGTCGCTGGTCGTGAGCGGCGTGCCGGCGTTGCTCGTGTTGACCACGTCGAGCGACCCGTCGGGCTTCTTCACGAGCCAGGTCCATCCGGAGCCGAAATTCGTCGCGGCGCTCTTCGAGAAGGTCTCGCGGAACGCGTCGAACGAACCCCACTTGCGCGAGATGGCATCGGCGAGCGGACCCGACGGCTGCCCGCCCCCGCCCGGCTTCATGCACGACCAGAAGAACGTGTGGTTCCAGACCTGCGCAGCGTTGTTGAAGATGCCTCCCGAGGACTTCCGGATGATGTCCTCGAGGCTCATGTTCTCGAACTCGGTGCCCTTGATCAGGTTGTTGAGGTTCGTGACGTACGCCTGGTGATGCTTCCCGTAGTGATACTCGAACGTCTCCTTCGAGATGTGCGGCGCGAGGGCATCCATCGCGTAGGGAAGAGGGGGTAGCTGATGCTCCATGCGGGTTCTCCTTGTAGTTCGTTCGGATCGGGCGCGAGCGCGGAGTCGGATCACGCGCGGGCGCACGGGTGATCTCCGATTCTAGGCCGATGACGATGGCCCCGCAGCCGGAGGTCCACTCGCGGGCGATCCGCTGTCGATCGATCGATCGCCGTCGTCGGACGGCGGCGTCTCGCGCATGCTCGACTGCACGGCCACGTCGAGCCGCCCGTCGCGCAACGTGACGCGCAGCGCGTCGCCGCGTGCGGTCGATTCGACCGACGCGACGACGTGACCGGCCGCGTCGTGCACGATCGCGTACCCGCGCTCGAGCACCGCGCGCGGGCTGACGAGCTCGAGCGCCGCGGCGGCGCGCGCCGTGCGCTCGTCGAGCCGCGCGAGCCGATCGGCGGTCGCGCGCTGCAGCGCCCGCGCCGCGTGCGCCAGCCGCTGCTCGGCGACGTCGGTGCGCGGCGCACGCAGCGCCGCGCACAGCCGCTCGAGCCGCATCGCACGCTGCTGCAGCGAGAGCCTTCCGAACGCGACGATGCGCTGCGACAGCGTGTGCAGGCGATGCGAACGCAGCTGCCACTGCTCGGACGGCGAGCGCAGCAGCCGCGCGGCGGTGTCCAGGCGCTGCTCGATCGTTTCGATTCGGCGCCACCAGGCGCGCTCGAGACGCGCCGCCGTCCGCAGCACCCGCTCGGCGAGCTCGCGACGATCGGGCACGGCGCGCGCGGCGGCGCCGGTGGGCGTGGGCGCGCGCTCGTCGGCGACGAAATCGGCGATCGTGAAGTCGGTTTCGTGCCCGACCCCGCTGATGACGGGAATCGGCGATGCGGCGATCGCGCGGGCGAGCGCCTCGTCGTTGAACGCCCACAGGTCCTCGATCGATCCGCCGCCGCGCACGAGCAGCAGCACGTCGCACTCGCGTCGCCGCGCCGCCGCGCGCAGCGCGGCGACGAGCGCCGCCGGTGCGTCGGCGCCCTGCACCGGCGCGGGGTAGAGGACGACGGCGACGCCCGGCGCACGACGGCGCAGCGTCGTCAGGACGTCGCGCAACGCCGCCGCACGGGGCGAGGTGATCACGCCCACCGTCCGCGGGAACGCGGGCAGCGGGCGCTTGCGCGCGGCGTCGAACAGCCCCTCGGCCTGCAGCTTCTCCTTGAGCTTCACGAAGCGCTGGAAGAGGTCGCCCGCACCCGCCGGCCGCATCGCCTCGACGGTGAGCTGGAAGTCGCCGCGCGGCTCGTACAGCGTGACGAGGGCCCGCGCCTCCACGCGGTCGCCGTTGCGCGGGACGAAGGTCAAGAACTGCGCCCGGCCGCGGAACATGACGGCGCGCACCTGCGCGCCGGCATCCTTCAGCGTGAAGTACCAGTGGCCGCTCGCCGCCCGGGTGGCGTTCGAGATCTCGCCACACACCCACACCGGCGGGACGCTGCGCTGCAACAGGCCAGCAACGGCGCGGTTCAGCTGGGAGACCGTCAGGATTTCCCGCGCCGCTGCTTCGTTTGCAGGCGCAAAACGAGCACTCATGCGCCTTTCCGGGCCAAACCTATCCACACGCCGCGCCGATTCGAAATTCGGACGGAACGTGCCTGCCACATCGCGGTCGTGCTCGTCAACTGATTGATTTCGCTTGACATTCCGATGCAACCGTGGGAAAGCGCGCGGGCACGTCGCTTGATTTCCGCACGGCACGCCCCGCGGCGGCCATCTTGTTCACAGAGTTGTCCCCAGGCGGCGCACATCCCGGCCGCGGGCCGGCCGGGGCGCCGGGCCGCCGGGCCGCCGGGCCGCCGTCGCCGTTGCGTGCACCGCCGTTCGACGGATGCACTTGCTGGGCGGTGGAAAAAAAACCGACAATTGCGTGCCTTTTCGGCGTCATCGGTACCCGGAGAAACGTCTTGCTGTCCCTGATCCAGGCGGCCGGTTGGCCCGTGTGGTTTCTCATTGTCGCCTCGATCGCCGCCGTCGCGCTGATCATCGAGCGTTTCCTGTCGCTGAAGCGGTCGCGCGTGCTGCCGCCGGGGCTGCTCGACGAGGTGCTCGGCCTGCGCCGCACGCAATCGATCACCCCCGACATGCTCAACCGCCTGTCGGTGAACTCGCCGCTCGGACGCGTGCTGGCGAGCGGCCTTCGCCACGAGAGCGCCGGCCGCGAGCTGATGAAGGAGGCGATGGAGGAGACCGGACGCGCCGTCGCGCACCAGCTCGAGCGCTACCTGTCGGCGCTCGGCACGATCGCCACCGTCGCGCCGCTGCTGGGCCTGTTCGGCACGGTCGTGGGAATGATCGAGATCTTCGGCGCCCAGGCGCCCGGTGGAACCAACCCGCAGCAGCTCGCGCACGGCATCTCGGTGGCGCTGTACAACACCGCGCTCGGCATCCTGATCGCCATCCCGGCGATGATCGCCTACCGGCATTTCCGCGCGCGCGTCGACGCGTTCCTCGTGGAAATGGAGCAGCAGTCGCTGCGGCTGGTCGATCACCTGCGCGCCGCGCAGCGATGAATTTCCGCCGCGGACTCCGGCGCGACGAGCCGGAAATCAACTTCGTCCCGCTGATCGACGTGCTGCTGGTGGTGCTGATCTTCCTGATGGTCACGACCACCTACTCGAAGTTCACCGAGCTGCAGGTCGACCTGCCCAACGCGGCCGGCGAGAGCGCCACCGAGCGACCGAGCGAGATCGACATCGGCGTCTCGGCCGACGGGCAGTTCCGGCTGCTGAGCGAGCACGGCGCGCAGCTCGTGCCGCGCGACGGCCTGCCGGCCGAGCTGCGCCGGATCGCCACCGATCGCAAGGAGCCGGTGCTCGTCGTGCACGCCGACGCGGCCGCGCGCCACCAGGACGTGATCGCCGTGCTTTCCGCGGCACGCGAAGCCGGTGTCGCGAAAGTCACCTTCGCCGCACAGACCGACGCCGCGACGGCCGCGCCGACGCGCAGCGCGCGCTAGAAGGCCGTGCGCGCCGCTCCTTCGGGCCATTCGACGGGCCCGGGCGGTCGCACCGCGCACCGGCGTTCGCGGCTCGAAGCCGCACTGCATGCGCTGTGGTACTCGCGCACGCCGTCCGCGGCACAGCGCGTCCTGCGCGTCGCGCTGACGCCGCTGGCCGCGCTCACCGCACGGGTGGCGACGCATCGCCGCCGGGCGATCGCCCGTCTCGCGGCGCCTGCCGTGCCGGTCGTCGTCGTCGGCAATCTCGTCGTCGGCGGCGCGGGCAAGACGCCGCTGGTCGCCGCGCTGGTCGAGGCGCTCGCACAACGCGGCTGGCACCCGGGCGTGCTCGCCAGCGGCTACGGCGCGCGTCGCAGCGATCCCCGGATGGTTCCGCCCGAAGCCGACGCGCTCGAGCATGGCGACGAGCCCGTGCTGCTCGCGCGGCGTACCGGGCGTCCGGTCGCCGCGGGACGCGACCGCGCGGCGGCGCTGCAACGGTTGCTCGCCGAGCACCCCGGAATCGACGTCGTCGTCAGCGACGACGGCCTGCAGCACGCGCGGCTCGCGCGCAGCGTCGAGATCGCCGTCTTCGACGAACGCGGCGTCGGCAACGGGCGATGCCTGCCCGCCGGTCCGCTGCGCGCGCCGCTGTCACAGGCGATGTCGGTCGACGCGATCGCACTGAACGGCCAGGCGCGCGCACCGCTGCCGCATCCGCGCGCCTTCGGCTTTCGCATCGAGCCGTTGCGCTTCGTCGCACTGGACGGCGCTGCGGCGCCGGTGCCGGCGCACGCGTTCGCGCGGCGCGTCGGCCGCGACCGCGTCGTCGGGATCGCCGCCACCGGTGCGCCGCAGCGCTTCTTCGCGACGCTGCGCACGCTCGGCATCGACGCACGCATGCTCGCGCTCGCCGACCACGCAGTAATCGATGCGGCGGCGCTCGCCGGCCTGGATGCGAGCTACGTCGTCATGACCGAGAAGGACGCCGTAAAATGCGCGGCCTGGGCCGACGCGCGCTGCTGGTTCCTCGAAGTGCGCGCGATACCGGAGCCCGCCTTCGTCGACTGGCTGATCGAGACGCTCCATGGACGCACGCCTTCTCGAGATTCTCGTATGTCCGCTTTGCAAGGGGCCTCTCCGGAAGCTGCCGGCCGGACGCTCCGCTGACGGAACGCCCTTCGAGGCCGAGCTGCTGTGTTCGGCCGACCGGCTCGCGTTCCCGGTGCGCGACGGCATTCCCGTGATGCTCGAGTCGGAGGCGCGCCGCGTCGAACCCGATTTCGGCGACACGGCGCCGGGCGTCGCGCCCGGTCCTGCCGAGCCGTGAGCGAACCGGGGCAGCGCACGGCGCACGAACGCGAAGACGAGCCGTTTCCGGACTTCGTCGCGCTGATCCCCGCCCGCCTCGCGTCGACGCGACTGCCCGACAAGCCGCTGGCCGATCTCGGCGGACGGCCGATGGTCGTGCGCGTGGCCGAGCGCGCACGAGCCGCCGGCGCGCAGCGGGTCGTCGTCGCCACCGACGCGCAACGCATCGCCGACGCCGTGCGCGACGCCGGCTTCGAAGCGATCGCGACACGCGCCGACCACCCGTCGGGTACCGACCGGCTCGCCGAAGCCGCCGCCCTGCTCGGGCTGGAGGACGACCGCATCGTCGTGAACGTGCAGGGCGACGAGCCGTTGATCGATCCGCTGCTGGTGCGCAGCGTCGCGCGCCGCCTCGCGGGCTCGACGGATTGCGCGATCGCCACTGCCGCGCATCCGCTCGACGACGTCGCCGCATGGCTCGATCCGAACGTGGTCAAGCTCGTCTGCGACCGGGCGATGCGCGCGCTCTACTTCACGCGCGCACCGATCCCCTTCGCCCGCGACGAGTTGCAGGGCTTCCCGGCGCGGCTGCCGCACACGCTGCCGCGCGCCTTCGCCGCGGGCCGCCCGCTGCGCCACGTCGGCCTGTACGCCTATCGCGTGTCGTATCTGCACGCGCACGTCGCGCTCGCGCCCTCGCCGCTCGAAGCGATCGAGTCGCTCGAGCAACTGCGCGCGCTGTGGCACGGCTACCGGATCGCGGTGCACCTGGCCGAGCGTGCGGGGGAGGCGGGCGTCGATACGCCGGCCGACCTCGAACGGGTGCGCGCACACTGGACGCGCAACGGCTGAGAAGTCGTGGCACGCCGCGCCCGCGTTCGCGCAGGCATCGACCTTGCTCGTCTCGCTGCCCGACGAACGCGGCGCGGTGTCGTAGCCCAAGAGGGCGTCGCTGCGCCGGCCTGCATCGGATCCGCCTGCCGTCCGCTTCGCCCATCGTGCCTGCGCATCCGCCAGCCCCCCGGGCCTTCGCCGCCGCGGCGATCGCGACCACGGCCCTGCTCGGCCCCGCAGCGGCCGATGCGCACGCGCCGGGCGCCGGAGCCGGCCATTCCGTGCCATGGCCGTTCGAGCCATGGCTGCTCGCGCTGCTCGCCGCCAGCCTGGGGCTCTACACCCTCGGAGCCCTGCGTCTTTGGCGTCATGCAGGCCTGGGACGCGGAATCCGTCTCGCGCACGCCGGGGCCTTCGCCGCCGGCTGGCTCGCCGTGGCGATCGCGCTCGCCTCGCCGCTCGACCCGCTCGGCGAGCGCCGGTTCAGCGCCCACATGGTGCAGCACGAGCTGCTGATGCTCGTCGCCGCACCGCTGTTCGTGGTCGCGCGCCCGCTCTCCGCCTGGACCTGGGCATTGCCGGCACCTTCGCGGCGCGGGGTGGGCGGCGCGCTGCGCGCACCCGGCTGGCGGCGCGTCTGGGGCGCACTGCGATCGCCGCTCGGCGCGTGGCTGCTGCACGCCGCGGCACTCTGGGGCTGGCACACACCGGCGCTCTTCTCGCTCGCGTTGCGCGATCCGCTTGTGCACACGCTGCAGCACGCGAGCTTCCTCGGCACCGGGCTGCTGTTCTGGTGGGCCGTGCTCGGTTCGCACGCACGGGCCCGCGCCGGGGTCGCGCTGGTCTCGCTGTTCACGACGATGGTCCACGCGACCGTGCTCGGTGCGTTGATCACACTGTCGCCGCAGCCCTGGTATCCCGAGTATGCGGCGACGGGCGCCGCGCCCGGCTTCGATGCGCTCGCCGATCAGCAGCTCGGCGGCCTGCTGATGTGGGTTCCGGGCGGACTCGCCTATCTCGCGGTCGGACTGTGGCTCGCCGCGCACTGGCTCGGACCCGACGAAGCGCCGGGCACCGGTCTGGCGCCGGCGCAGGAGCCCGCCGCGCCGGAAGTCAGAATCGCCGGCCGATGACGCGCCTGATCCACCGATTCCTCCGTCGCATACCTGCCTGGCGCGTGCAGCGCAAGCGTCGTTCCCGCAACAGCCCGGAGACACGCGAATTGACCGACCCTTGATTCTCCGGGTACGCTTTCAGGCTTTGCGGGCGGCAGGCACTCTATATGCGTCTGATCCTTCTCGGCGCGCCCGGAGCGGGCAAAGGCACGCAGGCCGCATTCATCACGAAGAAGTACGGCATTCCGCAGATCTCCACCGGGGATATGCTGCGCGCCGCCGTGAAGGCGGGCACGCCGCTCGGCCAGGCGGCGAAGAAGGTGATGGATGCGGGGGCGCTCGTGTCCGACGACATCATCATCGGGCTGGTCGAGGAGCGCCTGCGAGAGCCCGACTGCGCCAACGGCTACCTCTTCGACGGCTTTCCGCGCACGATCCCGCAGGCCGATGCGCTGAAGAACGCCGGCGTCCCGCTCGACTTCGTTCTCGAGATCGACGTGCCCGACGCGGAGATCATCGAGCGCATGAGCGGCCGCCGCGTGCATCCGGCGAGCGGGCGCACCTACCACGTCCGGTTCAATCCACCGCGCGTCGCCGGCAAGGACGACGTCACCGGCGAAGATCTCATTCAGCGCGACGACGACCGCGAAGAAACGGTGCGCAAGCGCCTCGCCGTCTATCACGCCCAGACGCGGCCGTTGGTCGACTACTACGCCGCCTGGGAACGCTCGGGCGACCCGGCCGCACCACGCTGCCGGAAGGTGTCGGGCGTAGGAACCGTGGACGAAATCACCGCCCGTGTGTTCGCCGCGCTCCAGTAAACTCGCGGCGCTTCCCGAAGCGCCGCTGCGTTTCCCGATTCCCGCTTTTTCACATCACAACTGAACCGGATGGAGGTCCACTCATGACGGCTACCTCGGCGGGCCTGTGGCTCGCGCTGGCCTGCGGACTGGCGGCAGTGATCTACGGCGTCGTGTCAAGCCGCTGGATCCTGTCGCTCGACGCAGGCAACACGCGGATGCAGGAGATCGCCTCGGCGATCCAGCAGGGCGCGAAGGCGTACCTGAACCGGCAGTACCGCACGATCGGAATCGTCGGAGTGGTCCTGTTCATCGTCATCTGGCTGGTGCCCGGACTGGGCCTGCCGACGGCGATCGGCTTCGCGATCGGCGCGATCCTCTCGGGTGCGGCCGGGTACATCGGCATGAACGTGTCGGTGCGTGCGAACGTGCGCACCGCGCAGGCGGCGACGCGCGGAATGGGAGACGCGCTCGCGGTGGCGTTCCGCGGAGGCGCGATCACCGGCATGCTCGTCGTCGGCCTCGGCCTGCTCGGCGTCGCCGGCTACTACGGACTGCTCGTCGCTTCGGGCCCGCACGGCCTGGGCACCGTCGTCTCGCTGCACGACGTCATCCGCCCGCTCATCGGACTGGCCTTCGGATCCTCGCTGATCTCGATCTTCGCGCGTCTGGGCGGCGGCATCTTCACCAAGGGCGCCGACGTCGGCGCCGACCTGGTCGGCAAGGTCGAGGCGGGCATTCCCGAGGACGACCCGCGCAACCCGGCGGTGATCGCCGACAACGTCGGCGACAACGTCGGCGACTGCGCGGGCATGGCGGCCGACCTGTTCGAGACCTACGCGGTCACGCTGATCGCGACGATGCTGCTCGGCACGCTGATGATCAAGGGCGCCGAGGCGCAGGCGGTCGTCTATCCGCTCGCGCTGGGCGGCCTGTCGATCATCGCGTCGATCATCGGCGCGATGTTCGTCAAGGCGACGCCCGGGCAGACGAACATCATGGGCGCGCTCTACCGGGGCCTGATCTGGGCCGGCCTGATCGCCACCGTCGTCGCCTACCCGATCACGGCGTGGATGTTCAGCGGCGTCGATCTCTCGTCCGCCGGCATCTCGGTGCTGAACCTCTGGCTGTGCGTCGTCGTCGGCATGGTGCTCACCGGGCTGATCGTCTGGATCACCGAGTACTACACCGGCACCGAGTACAAGCCCGTGCGGTCCGTGGCGCAGGCCTCGACGACCGGACACGCGACGAACATCATCGCGGGGCTCGCGGTCTCGATGAAGTCCACCGCGTGGCCGGTGCTGTTCGTCTGCGCGGCGATCATCTCGTCGTACTGGTTCGGCGGCCTGTACGGCATCGCCGTGGCCGCCACCTCGATGCTGTCGATGGCCGGCATCATCGTCGCGCTCGACGCCTACGGGCCGATCACCGACAACGCCGGCGGCATCGCCGAGATGGCGGAGCTGCCCGATTCGGTCCGCAACATCACCGATCCGCTCGACGCGGTCGGCAACACGACGAAGGCGGTCACCAAGGGCTACGCGATCGGCTCGGCCGGTCTGGCCGCGCTCGTGCTCTTCGCCGACTACACGCACGCGCTCGAGTCGGAGAACATCGTCGCGAGCTTCGACCTGTCGAACCACATGGTGATCGTCGGCCTGTTCATCGGCGGACTGGTGCCGTACCTGTTCGGCGCGATGGCGATGGAAGCGGTCGGCCGCGCCGCGGGCTCGGTCGTCGAGGAAGTGCGCCGCCAATTCCGCGAGATCCGCGGGATCATGGAAGGCAAGGCCAAGCCCGACTATTCGCGCGCGGTCGACCTGCTCACCGCGGCGGCGATCCGGGAAATGATGATCCCGTCGCTGCTGCCGGTGGTCGTGCCGGTGCTGGTCGGCCTGCTGCTCGGTCCGGAGGCGCTCGGCGGCGTGCTGATGGGCACGATCGTCACCGGGCTGTTCGTGGCGATCTCGATGTGCACGGGCGGCGGCGCCTGGGACAACGCGAAGAAGTACATCGAGGACGGCAATCACGGCGGCAAGGGCTCCGAGGCGCACAAGGCCTCGGTGACCGGCGACACGGTCGGTGATCCGTACAAGGACACCGCCGGCCCGGCCGTGAACCCGCTGATCAAGATCATCAACATCGTCGCGCTGCTGATCGTTCCGCTGATCGCCGCGTTCGGCCAGTAAGGCGCGCGACAAGCAAGCCGCGCGAGAGCGGCTTCGCGGGCGGCGCGTCGCCGCGCCGCTACGGTCGCCGGCCCGTGCTTCGCGCACGGGCCGGCGGCTTCTTTTTCAGCCGCCCGTCTCCTGCAGCACCGCGAGGCGCCGCTCCACCGCGCGCAGCCGATGCAGGTCGCCGCGCTCGTGGTGGATCGCGCGCAGGTTGCGCAGCATCCGCGCGAGGATCTCGCGCGCGCTGGTCGGCGGCAGCACCGTGGCGAGCATCCGGCTCGCCTCGCGCCGGTCGCCCGAGGCGTAGGGCAGCAACCGGTACTCGAGGTCGTCGTGCGTGAGCACGCGCGCGCCGGCGAACACGTCGACGATCAGGCTGCGACCGGCGACGTCGTGGCGCACCAGGAAATGCCCGGGGAAGCCGACCCCGCAGGCGGGTACGCCGGCCTGCTCGGCGAGCTCGAGATACAGCACCGCGAGACTGATCGGAATGCCCAGGCGGCGCTCGATCACGCGGTTCAGGTAGCTGTTCTCCGGGTCGTGGAAATCGTTCGCGTTGCCGCGAAACCCGAGCTCGTCGGCGAAATGCTCGCGCAGCGCGTCGACGCGCGCGATCGGCTGGCGCAGCTTCGAGACGCGACGGCGCAGCGACAGTGCGAAACCGTCGACTCGCGCGAGCACGTCGGACATCGGCAGCTCCGGGTATTCGTCCTGGGCGATCGCCAGCGCGGCCTCGAACAGCGGCAGCGATTCGTCGCTGCACACCAGCGTGCGCCAGTACTGCAGGAAACCATCCATCGTCGTCTCTCGCATCTCGCATGGCCGTTCGCACGTCGCGTTCGCTTCGAACGAGGCGGCCGGCACGCGGTTTTCGCGCACGTTAACCGATGTGCGTCGCACCGTCCGAACAGGCACGCGAGCAGCGACGGTATCGTTGCGAACGCGCGCGCGTCGGCGCCTGTGCTGTAATGCGAACCCGAAGTTTTCCCAGGAGGTTCTTCATGCAAGTCTCGAACAACGTGGTTCTGGTCACCGGCGGTGCCTCCGGACTCGGTGCGGCAACGGTCCGGCGCATCGTCGCGGCCGGCGGCAAGGCGCTCGTCGCCGACGTCAACGACGCGCTCGGTCAACGGTTGGTCGACGAGCTGGGCGCGTCCGCGCGCTTCGTTCGCTGCGACGTCGCCGCCGAGGCGGACGCAAAGGCCGCCGTCGACGCGGCGGGCTCGATGGGGCGGCTGGTCGGCCTGGTGAACTGCGCCGGCATCGGCCCGGCCGCGAAGACCGTCGGCAAGGACGGTCCGCATCCGCTCGACCTGTTCACGAAAGTGATCCAGGTCAACCTGATCGGCACCTTCAACATGATCCGCGTCGCCGCGGCCGCGATGGTGCGCAACGAGCCGAACGACGAAGGCGAGCGCGGCGTCATCGTCAACACCGCGTCGGTGGCGGCCTTCGACGGACAAATCGGGCAGGCGGCGTATTCGGCGTCGAAGGGCGGCATCGTCGGCATGACGTTGCCGATCGCTCGCGATCTGGCGCGCGACGGCATCCGCGTCGTCACGATCGCGCCCGGCCTGTTCCTCACGCCGCTGATGGACAGCCTGCCGAAGGACGTGCAGGAGTCGCTCGGCCGCCAGGTGCCTTTCCCTTCGCGCCTGGGCCGTCCCGACGAATATGCGCAGCTCGTCGAGCAGATCTTCCAGAACGTCATGCTCAACGGCGAGACGATCCGCCTGGACGGCGCGATCCGGATGGCACCGCGCTGAGGCCCGCGCGGCGAAGGCCGGCGCCGATTCGCGCAACGACGAAAAGAGCCCCGCGCGCGGTTGCGTCGCGGGGCTCGTTCGACGTCGCGCCGTCGGCGATCGGCGAAAATCAGCTCGCCGGGTACTCGACGTCCGGCGCCTGCAGGAAGCGCACGGTGGGCTCGGAACCGGACGCCTCGCCGGCGACGATTGCGCTGCGCGCATCCCCGACGAACTTCGGTCCTTCGGCGTTCGATTGCGCGAGCAGCGGCTCGGCCGGCTGCAGGTCGCGCGAATCGATCACGCGTTCCGCGACGAGCGCCGTTCCGCCGACGAGCGGGTAGTCGGTTTCGATCGTGTGCGCCTGCGCACCGACGGCGGCCAGGCCGAACGCGGCGGCCAGGGCGATCTGGTGGATCTGCGTCATCTGTCGTACCTCTCGTTTCCGGGTTTCGATGAATGGATCGTACGAAGAAACGAACAGGCGAAAAACCGGGTCCGCGTAGACAAACTGTCTACCTGCGTAAACAATAAGCGATGCACGATCTGAACGAGCTCGCCCATTTCGCCGCCGTGGCCCAGCACGGCGGCTTCACCGCCGCCTCGCGCGCGACCGGCATTCCGAAATCGAGCCTGAGCAAGTCGGTCTCGCGCCTCGAGAACCGCCTGCAGCTCAAGCTGCTCGAGCGTTCGACGCGCCGCTTCCGCGTCACCGACGTGGGGCGCGACTTTCACGAGCACTGCCTGGCGATGCTCGAAAGCGCCGAAGCGGCCGAGGCCGTCGCGGCGCGCGCCACCAACGAGCCTGCGGGCAACGTCCGCATGAGCTGCCCGCAGGGCCTGCTGCACGAACTCGCCGAGCAGGCACTCCCCGGCTTCCTACTGCGCTACCCGAAAGTGACACTCGAGCTGCACGTCATCAACCGCCGCGTCGATCTGATCGAGGAAGGCATCGACGTCGCGATGCGCGCGCGGGAACGGATCGACGACGAACGCTCGATGATCGCGCGCCCCCTCGGCATGTCGCGCCTGGTCCTGGTCGCCCATCCCGGGTTCCTGGAGCGACACCCGGTGACGTGCCTCGAGGACATCGCGCGGTGCCCGACGATCGCGCTGCAGGCGGACGCGCGGCCCGCCGAATGGCACTTCACGCGCGAGGACGGCGCCACCGGCAGCGTGGTGCAGCGGCCGCGGCTGGTCAGCGGCGACAGCGCGCCGCTGCTCGAGGCCGCCCTGCGCGGAGTGGGCATCGCATTGTTGCCGAGCCACGTCTGCCGGCGCCCCTTGTCGTCGGGCGAGCTGCTCGAAGTGCTTCCCGAATGGTCCACGCCCCCCGCAACCGTGCATCTGGTGTACACGACGCGCAAGGGACTGCGCCCGTCGGTGCGGGCACTGGTCGATCATCTAGTCACCGAGGTGAGCGCGCTGCTCGCGGAGTCCCGGCGGGACGACACGCACTGAAGTGCGATCGTTTCGGTGCGATCGTTTCGGAATGGAAACGGCGAGTTCGCACCCGCCCGGCTAGTGCGGCAATCGTTCGTTGGCCATACTCGGCGCGGAACCCAACGATCGAGGAGCAGTGCCATGATCGAGCGCAGACCTTTCGAGAGCCTGGGCGGCGCGAACCACGGCTGGCTGGACGCGAAGCACCATTTCTCGTTCGCGCAGTATCACGACCCGCAGCGCATGGGCTGGGGCGCGTTGCGCGTGTGGAACGACGACACGATCCAGCCGAAGACCGGCTTTCCGCCGCATCCGCACGCCGACATGGAGATCATCACGTACGTGCGCGAAGGCGCGATCACGCACCGCGACAGCCAGGGCAACGCGGGCCGCACCGAGGCGGGCGACGTGCAGGTGATGAGCGCCGGAACCGGCATCGTGCACTCCGAGTACAACCTCGAACCGGTCGTCACCCGGATCTTCCAGATCTGGATCCTGCCCGATCGACGCGGACACGCGCCCTCGTGGGGTGCGAAACCCTTCCCCGGCGAGGATCGCGCCGGGCGTTTCGTCGCGCTCGCCAGCGGGCACGAAGCGGACGCCGAGGCACTGCGCATCCATGCCGACGCGCGCGTGCTCGGCGCACGGCTGAAGGCCGGCGAGTCGACCCGCTACGCGCTCGGGCGTCGGCGCCACGCGTATCTGGTGCCAGCGACCGGACGGGTCGAGATCAACGGCACGATCCTGGAGGCGCGCGACGGCGCCGCGATCCGCGACGAAGACGAGCTGCACGTGGTCGCGCTCGACGACGCCGAGCTCGTGCTCGTCGACGTCGCCTGAGCGCTTCGAATCCATGGTTGCAGGGGCTTTCCGCCGAGCGTGAAACACGCATTCGCGGCGCTGCGACACCCGGTGTACGCCGTGCTGTGGGGCGCCACCGTGGTCAGCAACGTCGGCGTCTTCATGCGCGACGTGACGAGCGCCTGGCTCGTCGCCCGGTTGTCGGACTCTCCCGTCTGGGTCGCGCTCGTGCAGGCGGCCGCGACACTGCCCATCTTCCTGCTGGCAATCGTCGCCGGCGCGCTCACCGACCTCCTTGATCGCCGCAGGTTCCTCGCGATCGTCCAGCTCTACCTGATCGGGGTGAGCGCGGCGCTGACCACGCTGGCGCTGACCGATCGGATCACTGTTCACGCACTGGTCGCGTTGACCTTCCTCGGCGGCATCGGTGCCGCGTTGATCGGCCCCGCCTGGCAGGCGATCGCCCCCGAGCTCGTGCCCCGCACCGAGTTGCGCAGTGCCATCGCGCTGAACTCGATGGGATTCAACGTCGCACGGGCGGTCGGCCCGGCTGCCGGCGGCGCGCTGCTCGGCGCACTCGGCGCGACCGCCACCTACGGGATCAACACGGCCGGATACCTCTTCGTCATCGCCGCCCTGCTGTGGTGGCGACGCCCGCCGGTGCCGGACGATCCGCTCGCCGAGCAATTCAGCGGCGCCGTGCGGGCAGGCCTTCGCTACATCCGCGCGAGCGCCAAGATGCGGCGCGTGCTGTCGCACACCGCGGTCTTCTTCCTGTTCTCCGCGGCCCCATGGGCGCTGCTCCCGCTGGTGGCGCGCGACGTGCTCGGCGGAGAGGCCGGGTTCTACGGCTCGCTGCTCGGTGCGATCGGACTCGGCGCCGTGCTCGGCGCGATCGTGCTGCCGCGGCTTCGGCCGGCACTGGGTTCCGACGGCCTGGTCCTCGGCGCCTCGCTCGCGATCGCGGCGGTCGTGACGCTGGTCGCCTTCGCGCCGCCGCAATGGGTGGGCGTCGCTGCCGCGCTCGTCTTCGGTGCCGCGTGGACGGCCGTCCTGACGACCTTGAACGCGACTGCACAGGCCGTCCTGCCCAACTGGGTGCGGGGCAGAGGGCTCGCCGCGTACCTGATGGTGTACAACGGCGCGATGGCGCTCGGCAGCGTGCTGTGGGGCGTGCTCGCCAGCGGCATCGGCGTTCCCGCGACGCTGGTGACGGGCAGCGCCTGCCTGGCGGCCGCGGCGTTCGTCTCGCGCCGCTTTCCGCTGCCGGAGGGCGAGGCGGATCTCACGCCGTCGAACCACTGGCCCGAGCCGTCGCTGGCGGAGCCGGTACCCCACGATCGCGGACCGGTGCTGGTCACGGTGGAGTACCGGATCCGTCGCGAGGACCGCGAGCGGTTCTTCGAAATCCTCGGCCGGCTCGCGGAGCAGCGCGAGCGCGACGGCGCCTATGCGTGGGGCGTGGCCGAGGACGCCGAGCAGCCCGAAACCATCCTGGAATGGTTCTTCGTCGAATCGTGGGCCGAGCACCTGCGACAGCATCGCCGCGTCTCCCGAGCCGACGCCGAACTGCAGGCGCAGGCGAACCGGCTGCATCGCGGCGATCGGCCTCCGCGGGTATCGCACTACCTGGGCCTGGAAAGGCCGCCGGCGTCCGCGCGCAGGCGCTGACGTCGCTCGCCGTGCGCGACCGTCCGAGGGGCGCCGCGAGGACGCCGTCGCTCCGATGGCCGGCCCTGCGAGCGGCGCGGCGTGCGGTTTCCGATATCGTTGATCCGCGAACGACCAGGGGCACGCAAATGATCGAACTGGTGATCCCGCAGCGCCGGCGCAGCCTCGGCGGATTCGACGTCGGGCGCGTCCTGCCCTTCGCGAAGCGGCGGATGGTCGGACCCTTCGTGTTCTTCGACCACATGGGTCCGATCGAGCTGCACGCGGGCATTCCGCGCGACGTCGACGTGCGGCCGCATCCGCACATCGGACTGGCCACGGTCACCTATCTCTTCGCCGGCGAGATCATGCACCGCGACAGCGTGGGCAGCTCGCAGCCGATCGTGCCGGGCGAAGTGAACTGGATGACCGCCGGACGCGGAATCACGCATTCGGAACGCTTCGAGCGGGCGCGGCGCGAAGGCGACCGCATCCACGGAATCCAGGCCTGGGTCGCGCTGCCCGAGGCCGACGAGGAAACCGATCCGTGGTTCGCGCATCACGAGGGCGAAGACCTGCCGGCGTGGCGCGAGGCCGGCGTGCACGGACGCCTCATCGCCGGCGAGGCCTACGGAATGCGTGCGGCGGTGCGCACCTTCTCGCCGCTCTTCTATGCGCATTTCGAGATGGACGGCGGCGCTCGGGGCACGCTGCCCGATCGATACGCCGAGCGCGCGCTCTACGTCGCGACCGGCGCGATCGAGATGAACGGCGCGCGGCACCGCGCGGGCGAGATGCTGGTGATGGCACCCGGCCCCGCCGACTTCGTCGCACTCGAGCCGTCGACGGTGATGGCGCTCGGCGGCGAGCCGGTGGGCGAGCGCTTTCTGTTCTGGAACTTCGTCTCGTCGCGCCCGGAACGCCTGGAGCAGGCCAAGGCCGACTGGCAGGCGGGACGGATGAAGCTGCCGGACGGCGACGGCGACGAGTTCATCCCGCTGCCCGCCGCGCCGAACCCGCCCGCCAACCCGATCTCCTGACGACCGGCGCACGGACGTCCGACGCGCCAAACGGCATGGACGTCGCTTCGTTCTACGTCGAGCACGGGCTGTGGATCGTCTTCGGCACGGTGCTGGTGCAGCAGCTCGGCGTGCCGGTCCCGGCGTTGCCGCTGCTCGTGCTCGCCGGTGCGCGAACGGCCGACGATCCGCTGCACGGGCTGTGGGCGCTCGCGCTGGCCATCGTCGCGTCTTCGCTGGGCAACTACGCGTGGTACGTCGCCGGCAGGCGCCACGGACATCGCGTGCTCGACGCGCTGTGCACGCTGTCGCTGTCGCCCGAATCGTGTGTGCGGCAGGCCGAGAACGCGTTCGAGCGATACGGAACGGGCAGCCTCGTTCTCGGACGCCTCGTGCCGGGGCTGGGCCTCGTCGCCCCGCCGCTGGCCGGCGGCTTCGGCATCTCCACGCCGACCTTCCTGCTCTACAACGGCGCCGGCACCGCGCTGTGGGCGCTCGCCGGGCTCGCGCTCGGCTGGGCCTTTCACGCCGAGGTCGAATGGCTGCTCGAGGCGCTGCAGGCGCAGGGCAATCGCGCGCTCGTCGTGATCGCCGCGGCCGTCGCGCTGTATGCCGGCCATCGCTGGCTGCAGCGGTGGCGCTTCCGTCGTGCGATGTACGCGGCACGCATCGGCGTCGACGAGCTGCGCACGCTCATCGAGCGCGGCGAGGCGCCGCTCGTGCTCGACGCGCGCTCGCGCGCATCGCGCCGGATGGACGCGCGCAGCATCCCCGGATCGATCGCGTTCGACGCCGACGACCTGGATCGCGTGCTGGCGGCGATCCCGCCCGAGCGCGAGGTCGTCGTCTACTGCGCATGCCCGAACGACGCGACCGCCGCGCACATCGCGCAGCAGTTGCATGAGCGCGGCATCCGGCGCGTGCGTCCGCTCGCAGGCGGGATCGACGCGTGGGAGGCGGCAGCGACGCGGCGGTCGGAAACGCCGCGCTGATCCGCGGGGTCACGGCGCCTTGCCTTCTACCCACCGTCCGAGCGCGAGCAGCGCCGCGTCGGCGTCGCGACGCGCGACGATCTGCAGGCCGACGGGCAGGCCGTCGACCAGGCCGAGCGGCAGCGACAGCGTCGGCAGGCCGCACAGCGAGAACGGCAGCGTCTGGCCGAGCACCGCCTCGCGCACCGTCGTCGTTCCGCCCTCGACCTGGACCTCGATCTGGCCGCGCAGCGGCGGCAGCACCGTGCTCGTCGGAAGAATCCACGCATCGCAATCGGCGAGCGCGGCATCGAGTGCGCGAGAGATCGCCGCGCGCGTCTGCATCGCATCCACGTATTCCACTGCGAGCATCCGGCGGGCGGCATCGAGCGCGGGCCGCACGAGCGACGAAAAACCCTCGCCGCCAGCGTCCAGCGCCGCCCGGTGCACCCAGGCGGCCTCGGCGCGCACGATCGGCGTATAGGCGCTCCACGCGTCGTCGAGCTGCGGCACGTCGGTTTCCGCGATCTCGGCGCCGTGCCCGCGCAGCGACGCGACGGCGCGCTCGAATCGCTCGCGAACCTCCGGCGCGAGGCGCCCGCGCAGCCAGCGCGCGGGCACGTGCAGGCGCGGGCGCCGCGGCACGCCGCCGTGCGCCACGCGCCGCTGCGACATCACTTCGTAGAGCAGCGCGCAGTCGGCGACGCCGAGCGCCAGCGGTCCGGCGTGGTCACAGGTCCACGACAACGGCAGCGCGCCGTCGAGCGGAATCGCTCCGTACGTCGGCTTGTAGCCGGTGATCGAGCAGAAGGCGGCGGGAATGCGCACCGAGCCGCCGGTGTCGCTGCCGATCGACGCGAGACCGATGCCGGTGGCCACCGCAACGCCGGATCCGCTGGAGGAGCCGCCCGACTGACGCGCCGGATCGAAGGGATTGCAGACGTCTCCGGTCCATTCGTTCTCGCCGGTGCAGCCGAGGGCGATCTCGTGCATGTTCGTCTTCGCGAACACGAGCGCACCGGCGGCGCGCAGCCGTGCGACCAGCGTCGCCTCGTCGCTGCCCAGCGCCGGCAGCGGCGCGCGCGTTCCGGCGCGCGTCGGCATGCCGCGCACCGCGTAGAGGTCCTTGATCGAAACGGGGATGCCGTGCAACGGACCGCGCAGCCGCCCGCCGCGCGCCTCCTCGTCGAGGCGGCGCGCTTCCTCGAGCGCCGCCGGCCAGTCGACCCACGCGATCGCGTTCAGGTCCGCATGGCGCTCGGCGTTGTGCCGCGCCTGCTCGAGCAGCGATTGCGCGCTGCGGGTACCCGCCGCGACGGAAGCGGCGATGGCCGCGATCGATTCGTGCGGCGTCGACGAAGGGTCGGTGAAATCGCGTCGTGCGGATGGCATGGCCGTCTACTTTCCTATTCCACGGAGATCCGTTTCGCGTCGGTTCCTGCGCCGGGATCGCAGCGAGCGGCGCACGAACGCCGCGAACCGGTCGACCGCTATCATGCCCCGATGCGACCGGCATGGGCTCTGGCGTTGATGCTCGCCTGCGTTGCGCCGCTGTGCGCACAGACGCAGCAGGCGACCCGGCACGCGCCCGAGACGTCGAGCGTGTCTTCCGGGCGCTCGACACCGGAAGCGTCCACCGGCTGGCAACTGCGTCCTCCGGTCTTCGCCGAGCGGCATCTCGCCGTCACCGCGAACCCGCATGCGACGCGCGCCGCGGTCGCGATCCTCGAGGCGGGCGGCAATGCGGTCGACGCGGCGATCGCCGCGCAGATGGTGCTCGGGCTCGTCGAACCGCAGTCCTCGGGCATCGGCGGCGGCGCATTCCTGCTGCTGTACGAAGCGCGCACCGGCCGCGTGCTCGCCTTCGACGGCCGCGAGACGGCGCCGGCGCGCGCCGCCCCGGAGCTGTTCCTGCGCGCCGACGGCACGCCGATGGGCTTCTTCGAGGCGGCGATCGGCGGGCGCGCGGTAGGGGTTCCGGGCGCGGTCCGGATGCTCGAGCGGGTGCACGCGAAGCATGGCGCACTCGCGTGGCCGAAGCTGTTCGAGCCGGCGATCCGGCTGGCGCGCGACGGATTCGAGGTGAGCGACCGCCTGCACGCGCTGCTCGAACGCGACCGCTGGCTGCGCGAGGATCCGGCGGCCGCCGCCTATTTCTACGACGGCGCGGGCCGGCCGTGGCCCCGCGGGCACCGCCTGCGCAACGAGGCGCTCGCCGACACGCTCGAGCAGATCGCCGCGCGCGGCGGCGACGCGCTGCACACCGGGCCGATCGCGCGCGACATCGTCGCCGCCGTCGCCGCACCGCCGAACCCCGGGGTGCTCGACGCGCGCGATCTCGCCGCCTACGCGCCGGTCGAACGCGCCGCGCTGTGCGTTCCGTATCGCGTGCATCGTGTCTGCGGGATGCCGCCACCGTCGTCGGGTGCGATCGCCATCGCGCAGATGCTCGCGTTCTGGCGTCTCGCCGGCCCGCCGGTGCGGCTGGCCGATCCCCGCGGAACGCCGCTCGTCGACGGCGTGCACCGCTTCACCGAAGCCGCCCGACTCGCCTTCGCCGACCGCAACGAATACGTCGCGGACACCGATTTCGTCGCGCTTCCCGGGCAGCGGATCGGCGAAGCGGTGCGCACCGGACCGGGCACCCTGCTCGATCCGGACTACCTGACGAGCCGCGCACGGCTCATCGGCGAGCGATCGATGGGCACGGCGACGCCGGGGGCGCCGGCGCCGTCGGACGCCCGGCTTCGTCGGCTCGCGACGCACGAATTCGAACCGGCATCGACCACGCACCTGTCGATCGTCGACGCCGACGGCAACGCCGTCGCGATGACCTCGTCGATCGAGAGCGCGTTCGGATCGCGCCGCATGGTGCGGGGTTTCCTGCTGAACAACCATCTCACCGATTTCGCCTTCGTTCCGCGTCGCGCCGGCGCACCCGTCGCCAACCGCATCGCCCCCGGCAAGCGTCCGCGCAGCTCGATGTCGCCCACGCTCGTGCTCGATGCGCGAAGCGGCGAGCCGGTGCTCGCCGTCGGATCCCCGGGCGGGCCGTCGATCGTCGCCTACGTCGCGCGCACGCTGATCGCCGTGCTCGAAGACGGCGTCGGGCTCGCCGACGCGGTCGCGATGCCGAACTTCGGCAGCCGCAACGGACCGACCGAGCTCGAGACGGGACGCGTCGATGCCGCACTGGCCGAGGCGCTCGCCGCGCGTGGACACGAGATCGAATGGCGCGAGATGACGAGCGGTGTGCACGCCATTCGTCGCCACTGCCGCACGCCCGAGCGCTGCACGCTGGAAGGCGCGGTCGATCCGCGACGCGAGGGCCTGGCACTCGGACGATGAAGCCGGAAGCGGCGTCGGCCGGCACAAGGCCGGAAGCGGCAGGCCGGCACCGCTGCGAACGACGAAGGAGACCGACGATGGCACTGGAACGCAGGACGCTGCGCGGCGGACGACTGAAGGCCGCCGGCTACGATGCGCGCGAGCAGCGGCTCGAGATCGATTTCGCCGACGGCGAGCGGCGCGTGTTCAAGGCGGTTCCGCCCGAGGTGTGGCGGCGCCTCGTCGCCGCACCGAACCCGGCCGTCTTCTACGCCGACCGCATCGAGGAGGAATACGCGTTCGAACGCGGCCGCGCCGGGCCATCGAGCGACGCGCGCACGAAGCTCGACCGGCTGTTCGGCGGCGGCGGCAAGGAAGCCGACGAAGGGGTCGGCGGCGGAGACGGAGACGGCGATTGACGCTGCGGGCACGCGTGCTGTGCCGCGTCGTCGACAATTTCGGCGACGCAGGCGTGTGCTGGCGCTTCGTGCGCCAGCTGGCGCGCGAGCACGGCTGGCGTGTGCGCCTGACGATCGACCGGCCCGAGCTGCTCGAGCGCCTGGGCGCGCATCCGGAGCGCGAGGCCGGCCCGGGTTCGATCGCCGTCGAGCGGTGGCCGGGCACGGATCGCGACGACGTCGACGTGCTCGTCAGCGCCTTCGGCGCCGAGCCTCCGCCCGCACTTCGCGCGTCGCTCGCCGGTGCGCCGCGCCGTCCGCTGTGGGTGCAGCTCGAGTACCTGAGCGCCGAGGACTGGGTCGGCACGCATCACGGACTGGCGTCGGTGAAGCCGCACGACGGCGCGGTCGAGCACTTCTACTACCCGGGCTACGACGCGCACACCGGCGGGCTGTTGCGCGAACGCGAGCTCTTCGCGCGCCGCGACGCCTTCGTCGGATCGCGCGAGCAGCGCGAGTGGCTCGCGCGATGGGGGATCGACGCAGCGGCCGGCGACGAACGCATCGCCACCCTCTTCTGCTATCCGCATGCGCCGCTCGCCGAGTGCTTCGCGGCGCTCGCGACGGGCGACCGACGCTGGCGCATGCTCGTCCCCCAGAGCGTGGCCGACGAGGCGCTGCACGCACACTTCGGAACCACGCCCGCGCCCGGGCAGCGGCTGCGCGACGGCGCACTCGTCGTGCAGCGCATCCCGTTCCTGCCGCAGGACGACTACGACCGGCTCCTGTGGAGCGCGGACCTGAATTTCGTGCGCGGGGAAGACTCCTGGGTGCGCGCGCAATGGGCCGCGCGCCCCTTCGTCTGGCAGCCGTACCGCCAGGAAGGCGACACGCACCGCGTCAAGTTGCAGGCGTTCCTGCGGCGCATCCGCGCGCCGCAGGAAGCCGATGCGGCGATGTACGCCTGGTCGGGCTACGGCCACTGGCGCCCGGCGTGGCGCGCACTCGAGACCCGTCTCGACGCGTTCGGCGAGCGCTGCCGCGACTGGGCGGCGACGCTAGGCGCACAGGACGACCTGTGCACCCGATTCGTCGAATTCTGCATCCGAAGGCTATAATTGCCGGTTAACCTGAAACTGACAGAATCCCCGCGAAGCCTCATGAAACTCGCCCAGGAACTGCGCACCGGCAACGTCATCATGATCGGCAAGGATCCGATGGTGGTGCAGCGCGCCGAATTGAACGTGTCGGGCCGAAATGCAGCCGTCGTCAAGATGAAGCTGAAGAACCTGCTGAACGGTTCCGGCACGGAAACGGTCTACAAGGCCGACGAGAAGTTCGAGGTGCTGATCCTCGACAAGAAGGAAGTCAACTACTCGTACTTCGCCGACCCGATGTACGTCTTCATGGACGCCGAGTACAACCAGTACGAGATCGAGCGCGAGATCATGGGCGACGTGCTGAACTACCTCGACGACGGCATGCCCTGCGAGATCACCTTCTACGAGGGCCGCGTGATCGCCATCGAGATGCCCACCAGCGTCGTGCGCGAAGTCGAGTACACCGAGCCCGCGGTGAAGGGCGACACCTCCGGCAAGGTGATGAAGCCGGCGCGCATCAAGCCCACCGGCTTCGAGATCTCGGTTCCCGCCTTCGTGGAGATCGGCGACCGCATCGAGATCGACACGCGCACGAACGAGTACCGCAACCGCGTGAAAGCCTGAGGCCCGAGGCCTGGGGCCTGGGGCCTGGGGCCCGAGCCTTCAGGCCGCGAACCTCAGCTCGCTCTCCCTCCTGCGCTTCGCGGAACGGCGTAACTGCCGCTGCACGGTTTCGTGCAGCGTCTGCATCGAGACCGGCTTCACCAGGTAGCTGTTGCATCCGGCGAGCGCGCCGCGCGCCAGGTCGAAGGGTGACGAGCGGCTCGTCAGCAGGATGACCGGCATGCCGCGCAGGTCGCGCTCGCGGCGCACCGCACGCGTGAGCTGATAGCCGTCGAGCTCGGGCATCACGACGTCAGCGAGCATCAGCTCGTAGCTGCGCATCGCCAGCACGTCGAGCGCCTCGCGGGCGCTCGCCACCGCCTCCGCATCGAGTCCCATCCGGTGCAGCGCCAGCGACAGCTGGCGGCGCACGGTGGGGCTGTCATCGACGATCAGCGCGCGCGGACGGCGACGCACGCCGCCTTCGACGACGACGAGGCCCGCCTCGATCGCGGCCGCCTCCTGCGACTCCCGTTCACGCTGCCGCTTCGCATCGATGACGCGATTCAGCGCATAGAGCACCTGCGCGACGAAAGTCGACTGCAGCAGGTCGTCGCGCGGCCGCGCCGGGTCGCTGCGCCGCCCGACGCGCAGCACCGCGTGCTCGTCGAGGATCTCGCCGAGCGCACGCGCGGCGTCGGGTCCGCCGGCGCTCGTCATGTCGACCAGTGCGACGTCGAAGTCGCCGGGGCCGCGCGTGGTCGAGAGCGCGTAGCGATATCGATTGTGCCGTGCGTGCCGCAGCACGATCTCGAGCAGATGCTGCAGCCGGGTCGCGAGGCCGAACACGGCCACGCGATACTGCGGCCGTGGATCGGCCGTCGCATCGGTCCTCATCGAATTTCCTCCCCCGGGGCATGTGCCTGCCCGCTGGGCGTCGATTCTACTCCCCGCACGACCGGTTCCGGCAACTCTTCTGTCTGAAAAAAGCCAGTCGAATCGACAACTTAGACGCCTTCGCCGAAGCTCTTTCGCATCTTCGTCGCGCACAGGTCCGGAGCGCCGCGCCCATCTCCTACAATCGACACCTTCCCCGCACGCCGCGCGCCACCACGCCTGAACACATCATGTCGATCACCGCTCCGCTGATGAACACCTACAAGCGCCAGCCCGTCGCCTTCACGCACGGCGACGGCGTCTGGCTCTACGACACCGAAGGGCGGCGCTATCTCGACGCGCTGGCCGGCATCGCGGTGAACACGCTGGGCCATGCGCATCCGAAGCTCGTCGCCGCGCTGCGCGAGCAGGTGGCGCGCATCATCCACAGCTCGAACGTCTTCGAGATCCCGCTGCAGACCGAGCTCGGCGCGCGGCTCGTCGAGCTCTCGGGGATGACGAACGTGTTCTTCTGCAACTCCGGCCTCGAAGCCAACGAGGCCGCGCTGAAGATCGCGCGCAAGTACGGCCACCAGCGTGGTGTCGAGCGCCCCGAGATCGTCGTCTACGAACGCGCCTTCCACGGGCGCTCGATCGCCACGCTGTCCGCCACCGGCAACCCCCGGGTGCACGACGGGTTCGAGCCGCTCGTCGAGGGCTTCGTGCGCGTTCCGCTGAACGACGCGGCGGCGCTCGAGCGCATCGCCGCCGAACGCCCCGGCGTCGTCGCCGTGTTCCTCGAGGCGATCCAGGGCGAAGGCGGCATACAGCCGGCGCGGGCCGAGTATCTTCGCGAGGTCCGACGAATCTGCGACGAGCGCGGCTGGCTGATGATGGTCGACGAGGTGCAGTGCGGCACCGGGCGCACCGGCCGCTGGTTCGCCCACCAATGGGCCGACATCCTGGCCGACGTCGTCCCGCTCGCCAAGGGCCTCGCCTCGGGCGTGCCGATCGGCGCGGTGCTCGCGCGCGGCGCCGCGGCCGAGGTCTTCGAGCCGGGCAACCACGGCTCCACCTTCGGCGGCAACCCGCTGGCGATGCGCGCCGGTCTCGTCACGCTGCAGGTGATGCAGGAGGAGGGACTGCTCGCCAACGCACGTACGCAGGGCGAGCGCATCCTCTCGGGACTGCGCCGCGCGCTCGACGGCGTACCCGGCGTCGTCGAGCTGCGCGGCCAGGGACTGATGATCGGCATCGAGCTCGACCGGCCGTGCGCGCAGATCGTTCGCAAGGGGCTCGACGCGGGCATCGTGTTCAACGTCACCGCTGAACGCGTCATTCGCCTGCTGCCGCCGCTCGTCTATCGTGCCGAGCACTCCGACCTGCTCGTGCAGACGCTCGCCGAAGTGATCCGCACGTTCCTCGCGCAGACGCAGCCGGCGCGCGTGCCCCCCTCTTCCTGAAGGCCGCCCGATGACGCTCAAGCACTTCCTGCAGTTCCGCGATCTCTCCGCCGACGAGATTCACCATCTGTTCGAGCGCACGCGCATCATCAAGGACCGCTTCAAGCGCTACGAGAAGTACCACCCGCTCGTCGACCGCACGCTGGTGATGATCTTCGAGAAGCAGAGCACGCGCACCCGCCTGTCGTTCGAGGCGGGCATGCAGCAGCTCGGAGGCGCCGCGATCTACCTGCACACGCGCGATTCGCAGCTCGGGCGCGGCGAACCCGTCGAGGACGCCGCGCAGGTGATCTCGCGCATGTGCGACATCGTGATGATCCGCACCTTCGAGCAGGAGGTCGTCGAGCGCTTCGCGGCGAACTCGCGCGTGCCGGTGATCAACGGGTTGACCAACGAATACCACCCGTGCCAGATCCTCGCCGACATCTACACGTACATCGAGCACCGCGGACCGATCGCCGGGAAGAAGGTGGCGTGGATCGGCGACTCGAACAACGTCTGCAACAGCTGGCTGCAGGCCGCGGAGCTGCTCGACTTCGAGGTGCGCGTCTCGACGCCGCCCGGCTACGAGATCGAACCCGAACGCGCCGGCCGCTTCGGCGGGCGCGTCGAGCAGTTCGAGGATCCGATGCAGGCCTGCGACGGCGCCGACCTGGTGACGACCGACGTCTGGACCAGCATGGGCTTCGAGGCGGAGAACGAACAGCGTCGGCGCGCCTTCGCCGACTGGTGCGTCGACGCGGACATGATGCGCATGGCCAAGCCCGATGCGCTGTTCATGCATTGCCTGCCCGCGCATCGTGGAGAGGAAGTGAGCGCGGAGGTCATCGACGGGCCGCAGTCGGTCGTCTGGGACGAGGCGGAGAACCGCCTGCACGCGCAAAAAGCGCTGATCGAATACCTGCTGCTCGGGCGCGTCACGCAATAGCCCGGCGCAAGCGTCTGCCTTCGCGGCCCGACGGGCGCCGGCAACGATCGCGCCGACCGGCTTCGCGACGAGCCGCTCGCGTTCAGCCGGCTGCGCCGCCTGCGCTCGATGCGCCGCCGGCCGCGAGCGCGGATTCGACGAGCTCGACGAGGTTCAGGCGCTCGATCGCGCCGATCGCCACTTCGCAGCGTCCCTCGACGCACAGCCCCTGCACGCCGGCGTCTTCCCAGGCCTCGGCCACTGCCTGGCGACACGCATCGCGTACCGCTTGGGCCACCCTGAGCGTCGTATCCGCATCCGCATGCGCGTTCATTCGGATCTCCCGTTTCGTTCGCCTTCCCTTCGTCAGACGAGATGATCGCGCATTCGCGCGGCCAGGCGGCGGCGCGCGCGGTGCAGGCGGACCCAGCAGTTCGCTTCGGTGATCCCGAGCTGGCGGCAGACCTCGGCCGTGGAAAGGCCGTCGAGCACCTGCAGCACGAACACCTCGCGCAGCGGCGGCGACAGCTCCTCGATCGCATCGAGCACCGCCTCCCCGAGACGGGCGGTCGCGACGCGCTCGGCCGGATCGTCCTGCGGGCCGCGCTGCGCCGTCGCGAAGCGCTCGAGCGCACCGGCTCCGATGGAACCGTCGCCCTCGTCGATCGGAACGTAGCGTCCCTCGCGACGGAAAGTGTCCTGAATCTTGTGGTGCAGGATGCCGATGAGCCAGGTGCGCACGGCCGACTGCCGCTGGAACGACGCGCGGTTGGCGATCGCCGCCACCAGCGCTTCCTGCACGGCGTCCTCGGCGAGGTCGTCGTCGCGGATGCGCTGGCGGGCGAAGCGCAGCATCGCGCCGCGATGCGACGCGAGCTCGGCCGCCGTGACCGGGTCGATCGGCGCCGACGACGGTGGCGGTGCCGACTGCGGCAGCCGTTCGGAGAAGCTGCGGCCGGGGACATCGGCAGCGCCGTCGCGGCGGGCGTTGCGGCACGGCGCCTTGGGCGGACACGGAACGGGCCGGGTTGCGGCGCCCTCGACGGGCGCTTCGAGAATCGTGGCGTCGGCGGTCACGCGGCCAGTGTGCCCGTCCGACATCCGTGCCGGATCGCGCCCGGATCACGATTCGATCACGGCGCGGTTTCGGCCCCGCATCCGGCGTGCCGACCCGGGCCGCCCTTTGCTATTCTGGATCGATGGAGAAGCGCATCCTCGTCGTGGAGGACCAGTCGGACATCGCCGAGCTGATCGCGATGCATCTGCGCGACCTCGCCCTGCAGGTCGACTGCGTGCACGACGGTGCGGCCGGCTACGAAGCGGCGAGCTCCGGCCGCTACGATCTCGTCGTGCTCGACGTCATGCTGCCGTCGCGCGACGGGCTCGACATCGTGCGCGCGCTGCGGATGAACCGCGTCGCCACGCCGGTGCTGATGCTCACCGCGCGCTCCACCGAGCTCGATCGCGTGCTCGGTCTCGAGCTCGGCGCCGACGACTATCTCACCAAACCGTTCTCGATCCCGGAGCTGCAGGCGCGCGTGAAGGCGATGCTGCGCCGGCTCGAGATGCACACGCCGACCGCACAGCCGACCACCGAGGGCGGCGCCGAGCAGATCGACTTCGACGAGCTGCAGATCGATTGCGCGAGCCGCGAGGTTCGCCTGGCCGGCCGGCCGGTGGCGCTCACCGCGAAGGAATTCGACCTGCTCGTGCACTTCGCGCGAAATCCCGGACGCGCCTTCACCCGGCTGCAGCTGCTCGACGCCGTCTGGGGAACGACCTTCGAAGGCTACGAGCACACGGTCAACACGCACATCAACCGTCTGCGCGGGAAGATCGAAGCCGACCCGGCCCGGCCGCGCTACGTGCTCACCGTACGGGGAGTCGGCTACCGCTTCGCGAACCGGTCGTGAGATCGCTGCGCACGCGCGTGCTGCTGCTCGTCACCGGCTTCGGGCTGGTGATGGCGGCCCTGCTCGCGATCGTGATGCACGCGTCGGTGCGCCAGTACTACAACGACTGGATGTACGCGAAGAGCCGCGTCTTCGTGCAGCGCATCGTCCAGACGCATCCCGAGCTCTGGCGCGACTATCTCGCCGATCCGCCCGGCTTCGGCGCGAGGCTGCGCCAGTACACCCTCTACACGCCGCACACCGGCCTGTATCTGCTCGATCGCGAGGGACGCGTGCTGGCGAGCTCCGGGCAGCGCCAGGCGTTTCCGCCCGACTATCGCGTCGACCTCGCGCCGCTCGAGCAGGCGATGCGAACCGACACGGAAGCGCCCGCCGTCTCCGACGACCCCGACTTTCCGGGCGTGCGATCGCTCGTCGCGGGCCAGCCGGTGCTCCACGACGGAGCCGTGCGCGGATGGCTGTACGTCGTCGCGCGCCAGGCGAGCTTCGAGACGGCGATGCCCGAGATGCTCGAGAACTACGCGTTCCGCACGGCCGCCGCCGTCGCGCTGCTGACGATCGGCATCGGCTCGCTGTTGACGATCGCGATGATCTCGCTGCTCACCCGCCCGCTCACGGCCCTCACTCGCGCCGTGGAGCGGGTTCGCAATTCGGGCTTCTCCGACGCGCTGCGCGAGGGCTTCTTCCCCGACAGCGAGCGCGACGACGAAATCGGCCAGCTCGGCCGCACCTTCCGCGAAGCCTTCGACCGGCTCGGCGAGGAAACCAAGCGCGTGCGCACCGTCGACGCCAAGCGCCGCGAGATGGTGGCCAGCGTCTCGCACGATCTGCGCACCCCGCTCACCGCGCTGATCGGACAGCTCGAGACGATCCGCCTCAAGCAGGACACGCTGTCGCCCGAGACGCAGCAGCACCTGCTCGCGCGCGCCGCCAACAATGCGCAGCAGCTGCGCCGGCTCACCGACACGCTCGCCGACCTGGCCAGCCTGGACGATCCCGACTTTCGCCCGCAACCCGAACCGATCGCGATCGGCGAGCTCGCCGACGACGTCGTGCAGCGCTTCGCGGCCATCGCGCAGCAGGCCGAGGTCACGCTCGACGTCGACTATCCCGACGGGCTGCCGCTCACCCGCGCCGATGCGGCGCTCGTCGAGCGCGCGCTGTCGAACCTGCTCGACAACGCGCTGCGGGTCACGCCGTCGGGCGGCGGCGTCCGGGTGCGCGCCGTGCGAAGCGAGGGCGCGGTGCGCATCGAGGTCGACGACGACGGCCCCGGCGTCGCCGTCGAGGACCAACCGTGGATCTTCGAGCGCTTCTACCAGGCGAGCCGCCATCGGGAACGGCGCGGCAGCTCGGGACTGGGGCTCGCCATCGTGCGCCGCGTCGCGGAGCTGCACGGCGGACGCGCGGGACTGCGCAGCGAACCGGGCCGGGGATCGACGTTTTTCATCGAGCTGCCGGCTTGAGGAAGAGAAGGGGGAAGGGAGAAGGGGGGAAGCCTCGACCGCGGGCCGGGCGCGGAAACCTCGACCGCGGGTCGGGGCGCGGGGATGTTCCCGGCAGCCGGCGGCCGGGCTCCGCTCGCCACGGCGACCCAGCGGAAAACGCCTGCCGTTCGTGCGATTCGCTTCACGCTGCGGTTTACGCGAGCCGAAGCGCACGAAAGGCGACACTGCGAGGGCGCGACCGTACTCGCACGAGGCAAAACGCCCGGGATGCGGGACTCCGGCGCCCGAAGCGAGCAGGGATCCGCCTTTTTCGTGTGAGAGGCCGCTCCGAGGCTTGTCCACGGCGGCAGGCGTCGCTTGCGACGAACGACCGCCGCGGTGGGCAAGTCGGGGCCGCATCTTAATAGGGAGGCGGGTCTGGTGCATCGATCGCCGTGGGGCATCGCGAACTCGTTCACATCGCCCCGCGCCGGATCGCCGGCCGTACCCAATCGGCGGTGGTGTTTCGCAGCGCCGGCCGGCTCGTTCGCCACGTCGTCACTGGAAGTGCGCCGAAGAACACCGCTTCGAGCGCCTCGCCACTGCCCTTCAAGTCGTCGGTGACGGCGATCCGGATGTCGTCGACGCCGCGCGTCTTCACGTCGTCGAATCCCCGCCACACGCCGGCGCAACGCCGGTAGGCCTACCCGGCAAGGAAGCGCTCAGCCGGGAGCCCCAGGGGCGACTGCGCTGTTCCGCTGTTTCCCTCCATCGAGAGTTGGTACGGCCCACGCCGGCACCATGGCGCCTTGGGCTATCGCTCGCCGGAAACTTCGAAAGGAGCCACCAGAACGAGAACCGCGGGAACCGCGAGAACCACACGTCGCACCCACGCGTCGAACACGACTTGCCCACCGGCGGCGTCTGCGTGGCGTGCGCCACGCCGCCGGTGGACAATTCCGCGGCGCAGGGGCACGTCTGCGCAGCGACTCGTCTGCGGCGCAGCAACTCGAACCGCCTCGAAGGCGAAAACGCCAATCCGTCCACGGAAACGGGTCAAGCCCGAACTCCCGTTCTCCGGGCGTTTATCGGCACGCAAGTACTTTCATGGGGAGAAATGCCCGGCGATCGGGACATCGGACGCGAGCCGCCCCGAGCATGCGGCGAATCGCCCGCTTTTCGGGACGTTGCCGGCCGACGTGGCGTACCAGCGGGCTCGGTCCCGCGGCACGGCGTACCGCGGCCTCGGTCCCACCACGCGGCACACCGCCTCCACGCCGCCACGCAGCGCACCGCCGCCTCGGCGTCCCGCCCGCGCGGAGACGCACCTGCGGAGCCGGCGGCATGCGAGACCCGGCGCCCCGCCCGCGCAGAGAGGCACCACCGCTGCAGCCCGTGCCGAGAACCGCGGGTTGCACCCAGCGCGTCGAAGAGCCGGCGGCGTCCTCATGGCATGCGCCACGCTGCCGGTGGACAAGTGTGCGGCACAGCAACCCGAACCGCCTTGAAGACGAAAACGCCAACCTGTCCACGCAAACGTGGTCAAACCCGGATTCGCTGCACGCCGAGGTTTGCGCGAGCCGAAACGCACGAAAACCGCCACTTCGAGGCCCCGACGCACTCGCACGAAGCCAGACCCCGGAATGCGGGACGTCCGTGCGCACCCTTCACCCCTTCCCCTCCACCTTATAATCGACGGTTTTTCACTGCACACGGCGGCGCACAAATGAGCGAAGTGCGGAAGGTGGTCCTCGCGTATTCCGGTGGCCTCGACACCTCGGTGATCCTCAAGTGGCTGCAGGACACCTACGGCTGCGAGGTGATCACCTTCACCGCCGACATCGGCCAGGGCGAGGAGCTCGAGCCCGCCCGCGAGAAGGCGCAGCGCTTCGGCGTGCGCAAGATCTACATCGAGGACCTGCGCGAGGAGTTCGTGCGCGACTTCGTCTTCCCGATGTTCCGCGCCAACACCGTCTACGAGGGCGAGTACCTGCTGGGCACGTCGATCGCGCGGCCGCTGATCGCCAAGCGGCTGGTCGAGATCGCGCGCCGCGAGAACGCCGACGCGATCGCGCACGGCGCCACCGGCAAGGGCAACGACCAGGTGCGCTTCGAGCTCGGCGCGTACGCGCTGATGCCGAACGTGCGCATCATCGCGCCGTGGCGCGAATGGGATCTCCTCTCGCGCGACAAGCTGCTCGCCTACGCCGACGCCAACGGCATCCCGGTCGACTTCAAGAAGCGCCGGGGCGAGGCGCCGTTCTCGATGGACGCGAACCTGCTGCACATCTCCTACGAAGGCGGCGTGCTCGAGGATCCGGCACGCGAACCGCCGGCCAAGGGCATGTGGCGGCTGACCGTTGCGCCCGAGAAGGCACCCAACAAGCCCGAGGACATCGAGCTCGAGTTCCGCCAGGGCGATCTCGTCGCCATCGACGGGCGGCGGATGAAGGCGCACGAGCTGCTTGCCGAGCTGAACGCACGCGCCGGCCGGCACGGCATCGGACGCCTGGACCTGGTCGAGAACCGCTACGTCGGGATGAAATCGCGCGGCTGCTACGAGACGCCGGGCGGCACCGTGCTGCTGCGCGCGCACCGGGCGATCGAATCGCTGACACTCGATCGCGAAGTGGCGCACCTGAAGGACGACCTGATGCCGCGCTACGCGACCCTGATCTACAACGGCTACTGGTGGTCGCCCGAGCGGGAAGCGCTGCAGGTGCTGATCGACCACACGCAACGCAACGTCAACGGCACGGTGACGCTGCGGCTGTACAAGGGCAACGCGATCGTCGTCGCGCGCAGCTCGCCCGACTCGCTGTTCGACGCGCGCATCTCGACCTTCGAGGACGACGAAGGCGCCTACGACCAGGCCGACGCCGGCGGCTTCATCAAGCTCAATGCGCTGCGCCTGCGCATCGCGGCGAACAAGGCCGGACAGGCCGGGCGCGGCGCGCGCGGATCGGCGCGCGGCGCATCGAAGAAGGCGCAGCAGGCGAAAGGACGGCAGGGCGCGGCCCGGACCGCGAACGCGACGAGCGCCGCTCGATCCGCACCCGCACGCAAGACGGCGCGCAGCGGCCGCTCGAGCGGCTGAACGCGATGAAGCGATGTCGCTGCTGACGCTGCGCGACGTCGATCTCGCCTACGGGCACGTCGCGCTGTTGCGTGGCGTCGATTTCTCGATCGAAGCCGGCGAACGCGTCGCGCTGATCGGCCGCAACGGCAGCGGCAAGTCGTCACTGCTGCGCGGCATCGCCGGACTGATCGCCTTCGACGACGGCGAGATCGCGCGCCGCAGCGGTCTGTCGGTCGCCTATGTCGCGCAGGAGCCGTCGCTCGACGAGTCGCACAGCGTCTTCGAGGCCGTCGCCGAAGGCCTGGCCGGACACGCGAAGCTGATCGGCGAATACGAGACGCTGGCCGACGCGCTCGCTCGCGGCACGCAGTCGGGCGAAGCGGCGCTCGAGCGCCTGGCCACGCTGCAGGCGCGCATCGAGGCCGAAGACGCATGGACCGTCGTGCACCGCATCGACAACGTGCTCACGCGGCTCGGACTCGACGGCGCGCGCCGCGTGTCCGAGCTCTCGGGCGGCATGCGCAAGCGCGTCGCACTCGCCCGTGCGCTCGTCGCCGAACCCGAGCTGCTGCTGCTCGACGAGCCGACCAACCATCTCGACATCGAGTCGATCACCTGGCTCGAGGAACTGCTCGTCGCCTGGCGCGGCACGCTCATCGTCGTCACGCACGACCGACGCTTCCTCGACCGCGTCGCCACGCGCGTCGTCGAGCTCGACCGCGGGCGGCTGCGCTCGTATCCGGGCAGCTTCGCGGAATACCAGCGGCGCAAGAACGAGGAGCTCGCCGCCGAGGCCGTCGCCGACGCGAAATTCGACAAGCTGCTGGCGCAGGAAGAGGCGTGGATCCGCAAGGGGATCGAAGCGCGCCGCACGCGCAACGAGGGTCGCGTGCGGCGGCTCGAGCAGCTGCGACGCGAGCGCGCGGCGCGCCGCGCGCGCCTCGGACGCGCGACGCTCGCGGTCGACGCAGGCGAACGCTCGGGCAGGCTCGTCGTCGAGCTCATCGGCGTGACGAAGGCGTGGGGCGAGCGCGTCGTCGTTCGCGAGTTCGACGCGATCGTGCAGCGCGGCGACCGCGTCGGCCTGGTCGGGCCCAACGGCGCGGGGAAGACGACGCTGCTGCGGCTGATGCTCGGCGAGATCGCCCCCGACTCGGGCGTCGTGCGGCTCGGCACGAACCTGGAGGTGGCGTATTTCGACCAGCTGCGCGCGCAGCTCGACGATTCGGCCACCCTCGTCGAGACGATCAGTCCCGGCGCCGACTGGATCGAGATCGGCGGGCGGCGCACGCACGTGATGAGCTACCTCGAGCGCTTCCTGTTCGCTCCCGCGCGGGCGCGCTCGCCGGTCGGATCGCTGTCGGGCGGCGAACGCAACCGGCTGCTGCTCGCGCGGCTGTTCGCGCGTCCGGCCAACCTGCTCGTGCTCGACGAACCGACGAACGATCTCGACATCGAGACGCTCGAGCTGCTCGAGGAGCTGCTCGCCGACTACGCGGGTACCGCGCTCGTCGTCAGCCACGACCGCGCATTCCTCGACAACGTCGTCACGCAGACGATCGTCGCGCTGGGCGACGGACGCTGGCGCGAGTATGCCGGCGGCTATGCCGACTATCGGGCCGCGAGCGCCGAGGAAGCGGCGCGCGAGCCGCGCACCCGGGACGACGCGGCGTCGGCGCGCGGCCGCGCGGCGGCGCCCGACAAGGCGACGAAAGGCGCATCGACGGCGGCCGGCGCACGCGCATCCAAAACGACCGACGCAAGCACATCCACAACGACCGGCGCAAGCGCGCCAACAACGACCGGCGCAAGCGCCTCGGGCACCGGACCCGGATCGGGGCAACGCGACGCGGCGCAGCCCGCGGCGCCGCGCAAGCGCAAGCTCGGCTACGGCGAGCAGCGCGAGCTCGACGCGCTGCCCGATCGCATCGCCGCGCTCGAAGCCGAGCAGAAGGCGCTCGGCCAGCGCCTGGCCGACCCGCGCAGCTGGCAGGAGGACGCCGATGCCGCGCGGGCGATGAACGAGCGCTTCGCGCAGATCGAAGTCGAGCTCCTCGAGGCGCTCGAGCGCTGGGAGGAGCTCGAGTCGCGACGCGGCTGACTCGCGTTCGCCCGGCGTTCCTCGAGCCAGAGCGAGCGGGTGCACCGACGCCGCGTCAGGACGACGCCGAGTCGCCGATCGCACGCACGCCGCCCGGGTCGGCGACGATCGTCTGCGCCGGCTCGCGCACGGCGCTGCGCGCATCGGCGAGCATCTCCGAGAACCACTGCACGATCGACCGCGTGTACTCCTGCTGGCTGGACGCGCTCGACAGCGCATGGTCGGCCCCGCGAATGCACCGATACGTCAGCGAACGCGCCTCGGTGCAAGCCGCGCGATAGCTCGCGATCACCGGGCGCGGAATCAGCTCGTCGTGCTCGGACTCGACGATCAGGACGTCGCCGCGGAAACGCGCGCACGCGCGCAGCGCGCGGTTCTCCGCCGCCGGAACGAAGCTGCGCCGATAGGCGACGAGATCCTGCTCCCGGTGCAGCTGCAGCTTCGGCAACTCCCAGCCGGCGTCGCGATACAGCGCGGGCGCACGAAGCCCAAGCCAGCGCACCGGCCGCAGCTCGCTGAGGATCGCCACCAGGTAGCCGCCATAGCTGCTGCCGACGACGGCGATTCTCTCGCGGTCGACCTGCGGATGCGCGGCGAGGATCTCGTAGCCGCCGAGCACGTCCCGAAGATTGCGCTCGCGCGAGACGGTCTCGCGCCGCGCGACGGTGCGCGCATGACCGCTCAGGTCGAGCGTCAGGCACACGAAGCCGAGTGCGGCGACCTCCCGCGCCCGCGCCAGGTACTGCTGCTGGGTCGCTCCCCAGCCGTGCACGAAGAGCACGCCGGGGATCTCGACCCCGGGTGCCACCAGGGTGCCATCGATGCGATCGGAGTCGACGATGACGTCGACGTGCCGTTCATGCGTCTTCATCGTCGCGCAGCCGCATGTACTTGGTGATCGGTCCGTGCTGCGCGTCGACGCCGCGGAAATGCACGATTGCGTCGCGCGGCACCACCGGCTCGTCCTCGTAGGACTCGACCGTCTCGGCGCGGGCGCTCACGCGGGCGGGGTCGTCGCGCAGTGCCTGCAGCGCGAGGCGCTCCGCCGCGCTCGCACCCCCGATGCGCCACGACTGGCCCAACCCCGCCATGCCTTCGTCTCCGCGTGC
>Ga0079224_100000317_pt1 | contig 44782 bp, 41 predicted proteins | sample Stecom2015_FD_80414 | JGI IMG/M metagenome (GOLD analysis project Ga0079224, IMG submission 80414) | Agricultural soil microbial communities from Utah to study Nitrogen management - Steer compost 2015 | ecosystem: Environmental > Terrestrial > Soil > Agricultural land | place: USA: Utah... | reverse complement strand
GGGACGCGACTCGACCCGGCCACGGCGCATGCGCTCTGCCTGGCGCTTGCTGACGACCGATTTCTGGTGAGTGGCACTCATCGCGGAACTGGGCTTGGGCGTCGCTTTCAAGGAGTCCTCCGTATCGAGACGGGATTTGCGGGCGCTTCGACGACCGGACAAAACCCCGGAAACCCGGTTCGTCGATGGGCTGGGCTGGCCAACCCGGGCGGTTCGTCACGGGGGCGTTGCCGCCAAGCAACGCCGTGACGAGCGGATTATAGCACGAATCCCCGACATTCGGACCCACCCCCTTGACGCGACGCCGAGATGGCGATAAAAGGCGCCGCCCGTGGGGGGTCGACGCGGCCCCGGCTACAGCCGCTCGCCGTGCTCCCGGGTATTGTGGAAGGCGACCTTCGGCCAGCGCTCCCGCGTGAATTGCAGGTTGACGCCGGTATCGGCGAGGTACACGAGGTTGCCATCGACATCGTGCGCAAGCCGCGACCGGTTGGCGCGCGTGAATTCCGCCAGGTGCGCCGCATCGGGGCAGGTCACCCAGCGCGCGGCCGCGAGCGATACCCGTTCGAAGATCGCGTCGACGCCGTACTCGGTCGCGAGCCGGTGCGCGACCACCTCGAACTGCAGCTGGCCCACCGCGCCCAGCAGCAGGCCGTTGTCGACGAGGGACTCGAAGACCTGGATCGCGCCCTCCTCGCCGAGCTCGCGCAAGCCCTTCTCGAGCTGCTTCGAGCGAAGGGGATCGCGCAGGCGCGCGCGACTGAAGAGCTCGGGCGCGAAGTACGGGATCCCCTTGAAGACGAGGTCCTCGCCTTCGGTCAGGCTGTCGCCGATCTGGAGCTGCCCGTGGTTGTGGATCCCGATGATGTCGCCGGCCACCGCCTCTTCGAGCAGCGTGCGCTCGTTGGCCATGAAGGTCACCGCATTGACGATCTTCATCTCGCGTCCCAGTCGTCGGTGCGAGGCACGGATGCCGGGCCTGTAGCGGCCCGAGCAGACACGCAGGAACGCGATCCGGTCGCGATGCTTCGGATCCATGTTCGCCTGGATCTTGAACACGAAGCCGGTGAAGGCGGCCTCGACGGGATCGACCGTGCGGGTCGTGGTCGGCCGCGGCAGGGGCGACGGCGCCCATTCGGCGAGCGCGCGCAGGACCTCGCGGACCCCGAAGTTGTTGATCGCCGAGCCGAACAGCACCGGGGTCTGCTCGCCGGCGAGGAACAGGTCGAGGTCGAACGGGGCGCTCGCGCCCGTGACGAGCTCGATCTCGTCGCGCAGCGTCGCGACCTCGTCCGGGTAGCGCTCGGCGAGCCGCGGATCGTCCACGCCGCGCAGGACCTCGGGCTCGGACGACGTCCTCTCCTCGCCCGCCCGGAAGTGCAGCACCTCGCGCCTGAGCAGGTGGTACACGCCGCGGAAGCGCTTGCCCATGCCGATCGGCCAGGTCACCGGGGCACAGGCGATGCGCAACACCGACTCGATCTCGTCCAGCAGCTCGATCGGTTCGCGCACCTCGCGGTCGAGCTTGTTGATGAAGGTGATGATCGGCGTGTTGCGCAGGCGGCAGACCTCGAGCAGCTTGATGGTCTGCTCCTCGACGCCGCGCGCGGCGTCGATCACCATGACGGCGGCATCGACCGCGGTGAGCACGCGATAGGTGTCTTCGGAGAAGTCCTGGTGGCCCGGGGTGTCGAGCAGGTTGAACATGCAGCCGGCATGCTCGAACTGCATCACGGAACTCGCCACCGAGATCCCGCGCTGCTTCTCGACCTCCATCCAATCCGAGGTGGCGTGCCGGCCGCTCTTGCGCGCCTTCACCGTGCCCGCCATCTGGATCGCGCCGCCGAACAGCAGCAGCTTCTCGGTCAGGGTGGTCTTGCCGGCGTCCGGGTGGGCGATGATCGCGAACGTGCGGCGCCGGCGGACTTCTCGGACGAGGTCGGGACCGCCGGTGGCGACGGCCGTGTCGGGGGACGACATCGGGGAATGCGAGGACGGGTGGACTGGGTCCGTGATTGTATCCTCAGCCCGGCGGCGGCCCTTCCGGCTGCGAAGTGAAGTCCTGGGGCGGGCCGATGGGCCGCGCATCGCGCTTGATCAGCACCGGGCTCGCGACATAGGCGGCGATCAGGGCGGCCACCGAGCCCAGCGCGCCGACGGTGATGCGCTCGTAGCCGTGGGAGGCATCGATCCCGAAGGCGAGCAGGGCGGTCCGGATGTCGTTGCCCGCGGCGAGCGCCGAGGCGAGGTCGGACCGGTAGTAGCGGAACACGTCGCGCTGCATCGGGATGCCGTGCTCCCGGGCGAGCCCGATCAGCTTCCGGGTGAGGTGGTAGTCGAAGGGACCCGTCTCGTCGCCCATCGCGATCGTGACCCCGTGCTCGCGCGAGTTCTGCCGGGGGGCGGTGGTGCCGTTGTCGATCGCGACCAGCGAGGCGATCTCGGGCAGCAGGATCGAGGCGGCCCCGACCCCGACCTCCTCCGCGATCGTGAACATCCAGTAGGTATCCACCGGGGGCCGCATCCCGCTGCGCAACAGCGCCTCGAGCGCCGCCAGCATGAGCGCGACGCCCGCCTTGTCGTCGAGATGCCGGGAAACGATGTAACCGTTCTCGAGGAACTCCGGCTGCGGATCGATCGCCACGATGTCGCCGACCTGCAGGCCGAGGCGCTCGAGATCCTCGCGACCGTCGGCCCGCTCGTCGACGCGCAGCTCCACGTAGTCCCAGCCGATCGGCAGCGTGTCCACCTCCACATTGAAGGTGTGGCCGGAGGCCTTGAGCGGCAGGATGCTGCCGCGGAAGTTGCGCTCGTCCGAGAAGACCGTGCATCGCGCGCCCTCGGCGAACCGGGCGGACCAGTGGCCGATCGGGACCAGCTCGAGTCGTCCGTTCTCCTTCAGGCGCTTGACCATCGCGCCCAGCGTGTCGAGGTGCGACACGATGGCCCGCGCCGGCCGCGCCTGCTCCCCGCGCAGGCACGAGCGGATCTCGCCGCGTCGCGTGAGCTGGACGTCCACCCCGAGGTGCTCCAGCTCGTCCGCCACATGGTGGACGATCGAGTCCGTATAGCCGGTCGGGCTCGGTATGCGAAGCAGTCGTTCGAGCTGCGAAAGCAGGTAGTCGTGGTCGATCTCGAGCCGCATCCTCAGCCAGCCCTCGCCGACTCGGCCGCGCGCCGCGCCGACGCCGGGATCGTCTGCGGGAAGAGCAGGTCGACGAAGCGCTGGGCCGTCGGCTGGGGCTCGTGATTGGCGAGCCCGGGCCGCTCGTTCGCCTCGATGAAGGCATAGTCGGGCTCGTGCGGCGAGCGCACCATGAAATCGACGCCGACCACCGGCATCTCGATCGCCCGCGCGACCCGGATCGCGGCCGCGACCAGCCCGGGATGCACCTCGTCGGTGACGTCATGGATGGTACCGCCCGTATGCAGGTTCGCGGTGCCGCGGACCGTCACCACGCGTCCCTCCTCGATCACGTCGTCGAGCCCGAGGCCGACCAGGCCCAGCGTGCGGCTCGTCTCCGCATCGATGGGGATCGTCGATTCGCCGCCGGTCGCCGCGGCCCGGCGACGGCTCTGCCGCTCGATCAGCCGGCGCACGCTCAGCCGACCGTCGCCCACCACCTCGGGCCGGCGCCGGATGGCCGCCGCCACCAGGCGATAGTCGATCACGAGCAGGCGAAGGTCCTCGCCCTCGATCATCTGCTCGATCAGGACGGTTTCGTCCACCCGGCGCGCCCGGTCGATCGCGGCGCGCAGCTCGTCGAGCCCGTCGATGCCGACGGCGATGCCCCGCCCCTGTTCGCCGCGTGCAGGCTTGACCACCACCCGTCCGTGCTTCTCGAGGAACTCCTGCTCGCGGGCGGCATCGCCCGCCGTGATCTGCGCCGGCACGTTCACGCCCGCGGCCGCCACGATGCGTCGCGACGCTGCCTTGTCGTCGCAGATGGACATCGAGACGGCCGTGGTGAGGTCGGAGAGGCTCTCGCGACAGCGCACGCTGCGACCGCCGTGACTCAGGCGGAACATGCCGCCCGGCGCGTCGATCAACTCGACCTGGATGCCGCGCCGCATCGCCTCGTCGATGATGATCCGGGCGTAGGGATTGAGCTCGTCGCGCGGGCCGCTGCCCGTGTACAGGCGCTCGTTGAAGGGATTCTTGCGCTTGATCGTGAACAGCGGCACGCGCCGGAACCCCAGGCGCTCGTACAGCGCGATGGCCGGCGCATTGTCGTGCATCACCGAGAGGTCGAGGTAGGCGCAGCCGCGCGTCTTGTAGTGCTCGGCGAGATGGCGCACGAGGGCCTCGCCGATGCCGGGATGCCGGGCCTGTGGATCGACCGCGAGGCACCACAGGGAGCTGCCCCGGCTCGGGTCGTCGAATGCATGGACATGGTCGACCCCCATCACGGTGCCGAGCACCTCGCCGGTCGCCGCGTCCTCGGCCACGAGGACGCTGAGGGTACGGCTGTCGCGCTGCGACCAGAAGAATTCCGGCGACACCGGCACCATGCCGTGCAACGAATAGATCCGGTTCACGGCTTCCGCGTCGGCCTGGGCGCCCAGCCGGCGCACGAAGAACCCCGAGGGCGCGCGCTGCCGGCGGCGATAGAGCCCGAGGTCCAGCCGGAATATGTGGGACGGATCCAGGAAGAGCTCCTGCGGCGCCAGCGAGATCAGCACATGCGGATCGCTCACGTAGAAGGCGATGTCGCGGCGATCGGCCGCCTCGGCATGCAGCACCTCCACGAGGTCGGCCGCGCTCTCGAACGTCTGGGCGAACAGCAGCCGGCCCCAGCCGCAGTCCACGGCGGCCTCGGGCCGGCCCTGCGGCACGGGTCCGGACGGTTCCCTGCGACCCTCGCCCGGCGCAAGCGCCATCGGGCCGCCCTGCCCCGGCCTTGCGCCGCGCCATCGTTGCATCGCGTTGGCTCCCATCAATGCCCTCCGATGCGGTGGTGCTGAAGCCACAACTCGAGCAACGCCGCCTGCCAGAGCTCGGATCCCTGCAGCGGCGTGATGTGCGCCGAGGGATCGGCAAGGAGCCGGTCGAGGTACTCCGGACGGAAAAGGTTCCGCTCGCGCGCGACGGGCGCCTGCAGCGCGTCGCGGGCCAGGTCGAGATAGGGACCCTGGAGATACTTGAGCGCCGGTACCGGAAAGTAGCCCTTCCGGCGATCGATGACCTCGTGCGGGACCAGCCGGCGCGCGACGTCCTTCAGCACGCCCTTGCCGCCGTCGCGCAGCTTGTGCCGCGGCGGGATGCGCGCCGCCAGCTCCACCAGCTCGTGGTCGAGGAACGGGACGCGCGCCTCGAGGCCCCACGCCATCGTCATGTTGTCGACGCGCTTGACCGGATCCTCGACCAGCATCACGGTCGAATCGAGTCGCAGGGCCTTGTCCACGCCAGTCGCCGCGCCGGGCCGGGCGAAGTGCGCGGTGACGAAGTCGAGCGACTCGTCGCGGTCCGCCAGCCAGCCCGGGCCGAGCTGCTCGGCGAGCCGCGCATGGCTGCGATCGAAGAAGACCCGGGCGTAGTCCGCCACGGGGTCGGTGGATTCGAGCAGCGGCGGGTACCAGTGGTAGCCGCCGAAGACCTCGTCCGCCCCCTGTCCCGACTGCACGACCTTCACGTGGCGCGACACCTTCTGCGACAGCAGGAAGAAGCCGATGTTGTCGTAGGACACCATGGGCTCGGACTGGGCGCCGATCATGTCCGGGAGCGCGCCAAGCAGTTCGCTCGAGGGCACCTTGATCCGATGATGGTCGGTCGCGAAGCGCTCGGCGATCAGGTCGGAGTACTGGAACTCGTCCCCCTGCTCCCCGTTGGCCGCCTCGAACCCGATCGAGAAGGTGAGGAGGTCCCTTTGCCCACCTTCCGCGAGGAGCGCGACGATCACGCTCGAGTCCACCCCACCGGACAGCAGGACCCCCACCGGAACGTCGGCCACCTGCCGTCGCTCGACCGCGCGGCGCAGGCTGGCGAGCACGGCGTCGGCCCACTCGGGCCCCGACCTGGCCTCGTCCTCCGGCGTACGCTCGAACACCGGCGCCCAGTACACGGTATCGTGCTCGGTGCCGTCGGGCTCGAAGACCCGCACGGTGGCCGCGGGCAGCTTGCGGACACCCTCGATGATCGTGCGCGGCGCCGGAACGACCGAATGGAAGCTCATGTAGTGATGCAGCGCGACCCGGTCGATGCGCGTGTCCACGTCCCCCGCGGCGAGCAGCGCCGGCAGCGACGAGGCGAAGCGCAGCCGCGCGCCCTGTCGCGTGAGGTAGAGCGGCTTGATGCCGAAGCGGTCGCGCGCCAGGGTGAGACGGTTGGTGTCCCGCTCGTGGATCGCGAAGGCGAACATCCCGTGCATCCGCTCCACGCACGACGGGCCCCAATGGGCAAAGGCCTTCAGGATGACTTCCGAGTCTCCCTCGGAGAAGAAGCGGTAGCCCGCCTCCTGCAGCGTCTCGCGCAGCTCGCGGTAGTTGTAGATGCAGCCGTTGAAGACGATCGACAGGCCGAGCTGGGCGTCCTCCATCGGTTGCCGGGACCGCTCCGACAGGTCGATGATGGACAGGCGGCGATGGGCGAGCCCCAGCGGGCCCCGGATCACCGAGCCGACCGCATCGGGTCCTCGCCGCTCGAGGCAGGCCGACATGGCCGCGAGTGCCGCGGGATCGGCCGCATGGCCGTCGAAATTGAATTCACCGGCGATTCCACACACGAGGGATCGGTACTCCTTCAGGACCAGCTTGATGAAGACGGCCGGCGCACCAGGGGGATTCCTTTCGTGGCCGTCGGATCCGATCGGCAGTGCAATTACCGTGCCCGAGCCAGATGGCCGGGATCAGTCGGCACCCTGCAGCGCCTCTCGCTGCATCAGGAGATACGTGTTGTAGGCATTGCCTCGATTGGCCGCCTCGAAGGCCGGGAGGTACGAGAAGGCCGACCAGTCGGTGCGCGAGTACACCTCCTCGAAGGTCTCGAGCTCCTCGATCGCCTCGCCCATGGTCTTGCGCAGGTAGCGCAGGTAGCGCCGCGTGAGGTCGATGTCGGCCGGGGCGTCGTCCGAATGGGGGCCGTGGCCCACGATCACATGGCGCGGCGCGATCTCGGCGAGCCGGTCGAGCGCCGCGAGCCAGGCCCTCGAATCGGCATCGCCGACGAAGGGCACGCGCCCCGCGAACATCACGTCGCCGGCGAAGAGCACCGCTTCCTGCTCGACGAGCAGCATGATGTCCTCGGCCGTGTGCGCGGGGCCCGCCGGTAGCACGGTGAAATCGATCCCGCCTCGTGAGAAACGGGTGGTGCCGGACAGGTACCGATCGGGCGCGATGACACGCGTGGTGTCGTTCACCCAGGGCCACAGCGACTGCCGTCGTTCCTCGAGGCGCGCGGCCGGCGCGTCGGTGGCGAGATAGTCGCGCACCTGCTCGCCGGCCCAGACCTCCGCGCCCGCCGCCTTGAAGGCCTGAACGCCGTAGAAGTGGTCGGAGTGGTAGTGGCTGACGATGACGACGCGCACCGGCTGGTCGGTGATGCCGCGAATCACGTCCAGCAGGGCCGCGCCGAGCGCCGGCGTCCCGAGCGCATCGAAGGCGACCACGCCGTCGTCGGTCACCACGAACCCGGCATTGGAATTGAAGCCCTCGTTCTCCTTCGAGACCATGCCCGCCTGGCCGCGGACGTAGTACACCCGGTCGGTCACGCGAATCGGCTGGATCGCGACGCTGACGGGCTCGAACTCCTGGATGGCGCGGGCTGGTGACGGCGAGCCCGCCGCGACCATGCCTGCGATCGCGCACGCGAGAAGCAACGCGGGCACGTGGCGCACCCGAACAGGAATGGACGCCATGCCCGGGCTCAGCCGAACTCGAGCATCTCGGCGATCGCGTCGATGCCCTCGCGGGCACAGTCTTCGTCGAGCTGCCCGCTCGGCGCGCCCGACACGCCGATGCCGCCGACGAGGCTCCCGGCCGCCTCCACGGGCAGGCCACCGCCCAGGACCACGACGCCCGGCAGGTGGCGGATTCCCTGGTTGGGGGTTTCGGGGCCGGTGGCCCGCACGAGCTCGGTCGTCGCGCTCTTGAAACTGATGGCCGTCCGGGCCTTGCCGAGCGCGGTATCCGGCGTGTGCATGCCGGCGAGCGGGTCGCGCAGGATCACGAGGGGCAGGCCCGAGCGCTCCGTCACGGCGACCGCCACCGTCGCGCCCTGGTCGCGGCAAGCCGCAAGCGCCGCCTCGGCGGCGACCTTCGCCGACTCGAGCGTGAGCTGTCGCGTGGTGGAGAGCGCCGGCGGATCGCTCGCCTGCCCGACGCCAGGCGCCAAGGCGAGCGCGACCGCACCGAGCGCCGTCCGCATCCGCAAGGAGGGAAAACCGCGCGTCATGTTCGAACCTCCTTCAGGCCATGCCCGGATTGCCGTCGACGCCGACGAGGTTGGGCAGGTTGAGCCGTCGCGCCGGGATGCGCGGGTGCGACGCGAGCCAGGACTCGACGACCTCCCAGATCGGCTCCCCACTCGCGCCCTCGGCGACCGGCGCCCAGCCCGCCACCCGATAGGTCTTGTCCGCTTCGACCGGCACCCCGTCGATGCGCATGTCGTCGATGCGCCGACCCATCGCCTCGCCGGGACGCAACGTGTAGCTCATCCCGCCGACGCGGACCATGTCGCCTCCCTGCTGGTAGTAGGGATCGGGATTGAACAGGTTGTCGGCGACATCCTCCAGGACGGTCTTGATGAACGAGCCCTTCATCTCGGTGAGCGTCGCATAGGGGTAGGTGATTGCCGTCTGGTCCATCAGGTGCTCGCGCGTGATCGACTGCCCGGGCAGCAGCGTGGTCCCCCAGCGAAATCCGGGCGAGAACGCGACCTGCGCGCCCTTCACCTCCATGAGCGCATCGAGGATGAGCTGGTCGAAGCTGCCGTTGAAGTTGCCGCGCCGATAGAGCAGCGTGTCGGAAATCGCCAGCTCCTCCTCGAGACGCTCCCTGTAGGGTGCCCGGACCCGCTCGACCAGGGCGCTCATGGCGGGATCCGCCGGCAGCAGGTTGGCGAACACGGGCAGCAGCCGGTATCGGTAGTCCGCGATCCGCCCGTCGCGGACGTCCAGATCGAGCACGCCGAGGAACTTGCCGTTGGAGCCGGCGTTCGTCACGAGCGTCCGTCCGCCCGCGTTCGAAACGAGGACCGGCTGGGGAACGCCGTCATGGGTATGCCCGCCGAGGATCGCGTCGATGCCGCGCACCCGCGAGGCCAGCTTGAGATCGACGTCCATGCCGTTGTGCGAGAGCACGACGACGACCTGGGCGCCCTTGTCGCGGGCCTCGTCGACGGTCGCCTGCAACTCGGACTCGCGGATGCCGAAGCTCCAGTCGGCCACCAGGTAGCGCGGATTGGCGATGGGCGTATAGGGAAAGGCCTGGCCGATCACCGCCACCGGCACACCGTTGATCTCGCGTATCCGGTACGCGTCGAACACCGGGTCCTCGAAATCCGTGGTGCGAACGTTCTGGGCCAGGAACTCGATTCGCCCCGCGAGTTCCTTGTCCACGATCTCGCGGACACGGTCCATGCCGTAGGTGAACTCCCAGTGGGCGGTCATCATGTCGACGCCGAGCTCCCGACATGCCTCGACCATGTCCTGGCCCTGCGTCCAGAGCGTGGTCGCCGAGCCCTGCCACGTGTCGCCGCCATCGAGCAGCAGCGCGCCCGGCCGGCTGGCCTTCAGGCGCCTGACCAGGCTGGCGAGATGCGCGAAGCCGCCCACCTTGCCGAAGCGCCGGGCCGCCGCCTCGAAGTCGAGGCAGGTAAAGGCATGCGCCTGCGCCGAGCCGGGACGCAGCCCGAAGTGGCGCAGGAGATGTTCGCCCACCAGGTGCGGCGGACGGCCGGCGGCCTCCCCGATCCCCAGGTTGACGCTGGGCTCGCGGTAGTACACCGGCAGCAACTGGGCATGGCAGTCGGTGAAGTGCAGCAGGCTGACGTTGCCGAAGCGCGGCAGCTCGTAGATCGCCTCGCCGGCAGCCTCGTCGGAGGCCCGCGTCGACAGCGGCATGCCGGCGGCCGCGCCGGCCGCCAGCATCCACAGGAATTCCCGTCTCGACAGTCCCGTCACGTGGCCCCCAGGGTCGGCCGGCCAGCGCCGGCCCACCGCATTCGCCCTACTTGTTGACCGGCGATTCCGGATCGAGCAGCAGCGCCATCACGTCGCGGATCTGCTCCTCGGTCAGGATCCCGGCCGCGCCGAATCGCGGCATCTGGTTGCACGCCTTGAAGGAATGCGGATTCCAGATGCGCGCCCATGTGTACCGCACCACCTCGGGCGAGTATCCGCGCAGCTTGCCGTAGTTGTGGAGACTGGGGCCGATGTTGCCGAAGGAAACCTCGTGGCTCGCAAGCTGGTGGCAGGCGTAGCAGTTGCCGCCGGCCTCCGAGCCGGGCTTGTCGTTGTACTGGAAGCCGCGCCCCGACTGCGCGATCTTCTCGCCCTTCTTCCAGTCGCCCAGGAACTTTCCGTCGGCGGGGTACTTCACGTCGGCGAGCGCCTTCTTCTCGATGCGCTCGGCCACCTCCTTCGGGACAGGACGCCCTTGGTACTTCGAGCACTCGCGCTGCAGGTCCGTCTGCTCGAGACGGTCGAGCCTGGCCTGCCCCCGTTCCCTGAACGAGCTCTTTATGACCTCGACGACATCGGCATCGCTGCTGCCGGCCGCGAGGGCGGACTGTGCGACGAGGAACCCGGCGCCCAGCGCGGCGACGGCCAACGAGATGGTTTTCATGTTCATCTGCCCGCTCCTTAGCGCTTGATCGCCGGGGAATCCATCGCCGCGCCCTTGGCCTTGACGCCAAGGTAGGTGATCAGGTCGATCGAGACCTGGGAACCGTAGATCATCTCCGGGAAGCGTTGCTGGCGGAAGCAGTCGTACATCCGCCACTGCATCGTCCGCAGGGCGCCCTGCGAGACCCGGTATGCCGGCCAGGTCGTGAAGGCGCGCTGCGCCGATTCCGCCTTGGTGAGATTGGGCAGGTCCTGCAGGCGGATGCGCTGGTTGTCGGCGCTGTGGCAGGATGCGCACGAGAAATCGTATGGCCCGGCGCGATAGAAGAAGGCCTTCTCGCCGCGCCGATACGAAGCGATCTCCTCCGGATGCTCCTGCGGCAGGTTCACCGGATGGCCGCGCGACTCCTCCACCACGTAGGCGACCAGCGCTTCCAGCTCCGTCTGGGGCTGGCCGCCGCCGGAAAAGGGCTTCGAGGTCAGCGCCACGACATCGCGCGCCTGCAGCGTCGCGATGCAGTGGACGATGCGCGTCTCCGCATCCATGACCTTGCCCGTGTCCGGAAAGTAGCGCGGCAGTTCGGCATACGCCCCCTCCACCACGCCCGGTCCCTTGCCGAGGTCGCACTGCTCCAGCGACGCATTGCGCGGGCCCTGCTTCGTCTTCCAGAGCGCCTCGCCCTTGGCGACCGTCAGGTCGGCCGGATTGCCGTCCTGGAGCATCTCGCGGTACTGCTCGATCCCCTTCCTGATCTCGTCGGCATTCTGGGCGAATGCCGATTGCCCCGCGAGTAACAGGGCGCCGCCGATCGCCGCTGCGATCAGATCGTCACGTCGCATGTGGTCGTCTCCCCCAAAGGTCTGCCTGTTTGCGGCCGCGCACGCGCGGCCGTGCACCACCCGACGATACGCCCGGCAACGTCGGCCGGGCGCGGCCATCGCCGCGCGCTACTTGATGATGGCCTCGTCGGTGCGCGTGTCGCCCCGATTGTCCACCCAGGTGATGACGATCTTGTCACCGGCCTTCGCACCCGGCACGTTGAACTGCATGTACGGGTTCTTCGCGATGGCCGGGCCCCAGTTCGCCTTCATCACCGTCTTGCCGTTGAGCTCCGCCTTGACCTCGCTGATGTACCAGGCGGGGATCACGTTGCCGGATGCGTCCTTGCGCTGGCCGGTCTCCATTTCGTGTGCCATCAGCACGCGGACGTCGGCGACGTCGCCGTCGAGCTTGGCGCGGATCTTCATCGGGTCTGCCATGGTCTCCCTCTCGTTCCCGTTTCTCGTCCGTCTCAGCCGCCGCAGCCGCCGAGGGTGACCTTGATTTCCTTGCGGGCCATGTAGTACTTGCCGTTCGCCCGGACCACGGCGACCACGTCGGAGCTCTGGCCCATCTTGATCCGCATGTTGATGCGGGGCTCGATGCCGGAGACGTCGTAGGTGCCCGCCAGCGCATTGGGATTCTTCTCGACGAGCAGGGCGATCGCCTCGGTGCCGGGGATCCTGCTGTCCACGCCGACCGGGACGACCGCGCCGTTCTCGGCGATGTCGGGCGCATTGATGACGACCTCCGCCGATTCGGTCGCGCCCTGCACCCCGAGCGCCTCGAGGGTCGCCGCGATGCCTTGCGTCTTGAATGCCGACGACACGTCGAAGGCGTGGGCCTGGCCGGGCCGGAACAGGCCGATCGAGACGAGCGCCGCGTACGCGCCCATTCCGCCTGCCACCTGCAATGCGGTACGTCTGGTCTGGTTCATGAGAGCTCCTCTGCTGTGCGGACGCCGCCACATGGCCTGCATCCCGCCGGCCCCACCCGGCCGGCCGATTGAGAATCGTACGGCGGAACCGCGCCTCAGGGCGCCCCGGCCAGGATCCATTCTACGATCGCACGGGCATCCGCCTCCGTCACCCCCGCGTTGGGCGGCATCGCCACCGTGCCCCACACACCCTGCGAGCCCTCCCGCACCGCCCGGGCGAGACGGGCGGCCGCATCCGCGGCGCCGGCGTACTTCGCGCCGATCGCGCCGAACGCCGGGCCGATGTGCGCCTGCTCGCGCGCATGGCAGGACAGGCACCCTCGGGCCTGCGCGACCTTCGCGCCCGCCTGACCCTCGTCGCCGGAGCCCGTCGCCGCGGCCGCGGCCGCGGCGAGCGCGATCGCGCGGGCCTGCTCGAGCGTCTTCGGCGCCTCGCGCGTGGTGTCGGCGCCGCGCACCGGCCCCACGATACGGTTCTGCATGGCCAGGTTGCCGTGGGCGTCCCGCGCGAAGGCGGGCAGCATCGATCGCACGTCCATGTCGGTCCCGCAGTCGCGCATGCAGTCGTCGCCATTGACGTCGGGCTTGCCGTCCACGTCCCACATCGGGCGGTAGAAGAATTCCCCGTCGCGATTCGGCAGCCGGGCCTGGACCTCCGAGATGTTGCGGTCCGACAGGACGAAGTCGTCGTCCACGATGCCGCCCAGGTTCAGGATGTAGGCGACGACGGCATAGACCTCGTCCACCGCCAGGGACTTCGGCGAGGTCCATGGCATGGCCCGGCGCGTGTAGTCCCACAGGGCCGAAAGACGCGAGAGCTTCATGAGGGTGGTGCGCTGCGGTTCCGAACCATCCGCCAGTGCCGCGACGCGCCCGCGCTCCATGTCCTCTCGCGTGGTGCCGCCGACGATCGGCGTGAAGACCTGGTTGGATTCCCCGAACACGCCGTGGCAGCTCGCGCACTGCGCCTCCCAGATCTCCATCCCGTCGGCGACGGATCCCGAACCCGGCGGGAGGCCCTCGAAGTCGCCACGCACGTCGATGTCCCAGGCCCGCACCTCGTCCGGCGTGGCGACGCGTCCCAGGTCGGCCCATGGCGGACGCGCCTGTGACGCCCCCGCCGCGCCCGCCAGCGCCGGCGACACCGCCACCCCGAGGCCGAGGGCCATGACGAAGAGGCGGGCTCTGCGTCGCATCAGTACACCTGCACGTTGGAGACCTCGCCCGAGGGCGACAGCTTCCACGACTGGATGGCGTTGTTGTGGTAGATGGAGCGCGTGCCCCGCACGGCCCGCAGCTGGTTGATCTTCGGCTGGACGTGGCCCGTCTCGTCGATCGCCCTGCTCTGCAGGATCGCGGGCGATCCGTCCCAGACGAAGTCGATGTTGAAGCGGGTGAGCGCCTTGGGCAGCACCGGCGACTCGAGGCGCGCGGTGCGCCAGTTGCGGCCGCCGTCCGTGGACACGTCCACTCGCCTGATGCGGCCGCGGCCCGACCACGCCAGTCCGGTGATGTTGTAGTAGCCGTGGTCGAGCAGCGTCTGGCCACCCGACGGCGAGGTGATGACGGACTTGACCTCCTGGATGGAGGTGTACCGGCGGAACATGCCGTCCGGCATCATGTCCACGTAGTGAAGCACCTCGTCCTTGGTGTCCCAGGGCTGGTCGCCGACCTCGATGCGGCGCAGATACTTCACCCACGACACCCCCTGCACGCCCGGCACCACGAGACGCAGCGGATAGCCGTTCTCGGGCCGCAGCATCTCCCCGTTCATCGCCCAGGCGACCATCACGTCGTCGAGCGCCGCCTTCATCGAGATCGTGCGCGTCATCGACGACCCGTCCGCGCCTTCGGCGAGGATGTAGCGGTCCTCGCCACCGCGGGTGCCGATGTCGGCCCCGCAGGCATCGAGCAGCGTGGCAAGCGGCACCCCGGTGAACTCGCAGCACGACAGCATGCCGTGCGTGTACTGCACGGTGGGCACGGCCACGCCGCCCCACTCCATGCCGGTATTGGCGCCGCACTCGATGAAATGGATGCGCGACGTGGACGGCATGCGCATCAGGTCGTCCATGGTGTAGACCCGCGGCTCCCTCACCAGGCCGTTGATCATCAGCCGGTGCTGGCTCGGGTCGATGTCCCACCAGCCCTGGTGATGCCGCTCGAAGTGCAGGCCGCTCGGCGTGATGATGCCGAAGAGGCCCTGCAGGGGCGTGAAGCTGACCGAGGCGGCGGACACGCGGGTCAGGCCGGGGCTTTCGCGGCGCTGCAGGTTCGCCTCCCACTTCGAGGGCTGGCCATATCCGCGGTCGGCGACCGGGCGGCCGAGTCCGGTCGAATGGGGCGGCAATTCGAGGATCTGCCGCTCGCCACGCGGGGCGCTGGCCGCCGCCCTGCCCGCGGCGGCGACGCCCGCGCCCATCGCGAGGGCCTTGCCCATGAACGAACGCCTGGCCCTGGCCCCCGCCCGCAGGATCTCGGGATCGAGGTGGTTCTCGGGCGCGGGCCTGATCCGGCCGGGAACGGGCCGCCGCGCCGGCATGGTCAGGCGCCTCGCGCGGCGCCGGCCGCGGTGGACATGCCCGCGACCTCCTGCTGCCCCGCGACCGGCAGCACGGCATCCGTCTCGAGTTCGCGCGCCAGGGCGATCAGCCCCGTCTGCCCTTCGACCCCGGATTCGAGCCGGCTCGCGATGTGGATGCACACGCCGCGACAGATCGCGACGAGGGTTTCGTCGCCCACGCCGTAGTAGATGTGGTTGCCTTGCTTGCGACGAGTGAGCGCGCCGGCCCGATGCATGGAGTTCAGGTGCCGCGAGACGTTGGTCTGCGTGGCGCCGGTCTCCGCGACGATCTGCGACACCGTCTTTTCCTGCTGGCAGATGCAATGCAGGATGCGCAGCCGCATGGGTTCCGAGAGCAGCGTGAAGTAGTCCGCCACCGCGTCGAATACGCGTCCGAGATCGTCCATGTCTCCTCCAATGGGGCGACCGTATGCGCACATGCGCATATAGTCAACCCTGTCGACACATTCTTCGGACTGCGTAGAATCCGCAGGCATGTCCTCTACCCGGCCAGGCGCGGACCCTTCGCGCCGCCCAGCCGCATGACGCCGGCATGGCGGTTCGTCGCTCGACGGCGCCTCCTCGCGCGCGCGGCGCTCGCCTACCTCGCCGCCGGCGCAGGCGCGCACGACGCCGCACGCGCGTCGTCGCCCGACGACACGATGCTCGGCGGGCCCTCTTCGTATGTCCCCGAGGCCCGGCTCGCCTCGGAACGGGGCGAACCGCTGCTGCTCTTCTTTTCGCTGGAGGGCTGCGTGTACTGCGAGGCGCTGCGCGCCGAGCAGCTTCGCCACGTCCACGCCCGGCGCGAGACGCTGGGCGTGCGCCTCGTGGAGATGAGGATCGACGATGACCGGCCGATCCCGGGCCTCGAGCCGGCGCGCTCGCCGCGACAGGTCGCCGCCGCGATGAAGGTGCGGATCGCGCCGACGCTGCTCTTCCTCCACGGCGAGCGCGAGGTCGCCGAGCGCCTGGTCGGTTATTCCAACCAGGACTTCTACGGCGCCTACCTTGATGAACGCATCGCCACCGCCCGCGCGGCGAGCGCCGCGCGCGGACCTTCGCGGTGACGGACCGGCCCGCGCCTCAGTGGAAGTGCGATGAACCGGGCTCGACGTCGCCCGGCATCTCGGCGTGCACGACCTCGCCGTTCTCGCTCGGGAACAGCGGAGCGCCGCAGTCCTCGCAGTACTCCGGCTCGTTCATGTCGGGCCACAGGCGGTGCTCCGTAACCCCGGCGTCGCGCAGGATCTCGCGGATCCGTTCGAGGGGCGAGGGGTCGTCGTCCTCGGATTCGGCACCGAAGAGCGGCCACACGATGCCGTGCGCGATTTCGTCCCCGTCCGGATCGACCGAGAGCCCGATCCGGTACTCGTCGACCTGCGTTTCGCCGAAGGCCGCCACCACGGCCCGGATCTCGCCCGGCTCGATGCCCAGCGCATGGCTGAGGTAGTGCACACCGGCCCGGATCGCGTTCGGTCGCACCCGGCGGTCGGATTCGCGCAGATTGATGTGGTATGCGTCGGGCAGCAGGCACTCGAAGCCGCAGCCGGGCAGCAAGGGCTCGATGACGGGCCGGGCCTGCGCGATCCACTGCTCGAGGCACTGGACGCGGGTGGCGTGGTCCTCGCTGTCGAGCTCCTGCCAGCGGAACGTCGGCTCGCCGAGCGGCACCGCGAGCCCGCCGATCAGGAAGCGCGAATCCGCCAGCATGTCGGCGGTCTCGGGCAGGCCCGAGAGATCCACCCGCTGCGGCCGGCGGCCGAGCGCGGCTTCGCCGAGCTGCCGGGTCAGGCGCCGCAGCTCCGCGTAGTCGCGCGGCAGCTCGTCCAGGCTGTAGAGATGCGGTACGACGAACAGCCGGGCCGGGCGCGACAGCACGTGCGCCTGCCAGTGGGCGGCGATGGCATCGGCCGCCTCCTGCGGCACCGCGCCCGAGGGAATCCGGAAGCGGGTCCAGGCGATGAGCGGCGCCGAGACCAGCAGGATCTGCCACGGCTTGCCCTCGTGCTCCAGGACCATGCTCTCGGCGCATTCCTCCACGGCCTCGAGCATCGCGCCGTAGGCCTCGCCGTCGGTCTGCTGCAGCCGGTCGAGCGCGTTGTACAGCGACTGCTGGTGCCCGCTCTCGAGCAGGCGCTCGATTCGCTCGCCCAGCTGCCGCTCCCAGAAGCGGTCTTCCACGCGGCTGCCCGAATTGGCAAGCCCGAGCGCCGAGGCCACGAGACGCTCCGCGTCGGGCGACAGATGGCTCTTGCGTTCACGACGTGAACGGGCGATACGAGATTCTTTCATCATGGGATCCTGACGCGATCCGCGAAGTGTATCAATCATTGACACCGACATACCCATCCCCCCGGCCGCGCGCTGGCCCGTTCCGCGCTCTCGCCCCGCTGGTCGCCAGCCTCGCCCTGGCGGCCTGCGGCGGAGGCGGTGGCGACAAGGCCCCGGCATCGGCGCTGCCGCCCGAGCCCCCTTCCGCGAGCTACCTGGTGTCGTACATGTACGACTGGTACTACTGGGCGGACCGCCTGCCGCCGGCGCCCCCGCCGGACACCTGGCCGGACGCCCATGCCGCGCTTGCGGCGCTCAGGGTGCCCGAGGATCGCTACAGCTACATCGAGCCCGCCGCCACCTACGACGCCTTCTTCGACGAGGGCCGCAGCCTCGGCTTCGGGATCACCTACCAGATCGAGGCGGATGCGCTCGCCCTGCGGCTGGTCCAGCCGCTCTCGCCCGCCCATGCAGCCGGCATGCGCCGGGGCGACCGGATCGTCGCCATCGACGGCCGGCCGGTGGCCGAGATCCTCGCCGCCGATGCGCTCGCCGAGGCCTTCGGGCCGTCCGAGGTGGGCGCCGCGCTCGACTTCGACCTTCGTCGTGGCGACGAGCTGCTCCGGGTCCGCGCCGCCCGCGACTGGTACGACCTCAGCTACGTGCTCGGTCACGGCGTCCATGACGCCGGCGGGCGCCGGGTGGGCTACGTGAACTTCTACTCCTTCGGCCGTCTCGGGCTCGAGCCCTGGCGGGCCGCCCTGGACCAGCTCCTCGCGCAGGGCGCCCAGGACCTCGTCGTCGACCTGCGCGAGAACGGCGGCGGCCTGGTCGCGATCGCCGCGCAGGTTGGATCGGCCCTCGGCGAGTACGACCTGGCGGGCCGGACCATGGGCAGGCTCGAGTTCAACCGGGCGCACGCCGACGCCGACCGGACGTTCAGCTTCGCCAGCGATCCCCGCTCGGGCCGGTTCGACCGCATCGTGTGGCTCACCGGACCGCGTACCTGCTCCGCGTCGGAGATCCTGATCGCGGGGCTGGCCCCCTGGCGCGATTCCACCCGCCTCGGCACGTCGACCTGCGGCAAGCCGGTCGGCTTCACGCCCCCGAGCCACGAAGGCTGGGTCTATGCGATCGTCAGCTTCAGCATGCGCAATGCGCTCGGCGAAGGCGAGTACTACGAGGGACTGGCGCCGGACTGCGCGGTGGCCGACCCGGTTACCGGGGAGTTCGGGGATGCGGACGAACCGCTGCTCGCGGCGGCGATCGCCTGGCTCGCCGACGGACGCTGTCCCGCGCCGGTCGCCGGCAAGTCGCCGCGGGTCGCGCCGCGCTTCGACGATTCGCTGGAGGGACTGTCGACCCTGACCGGACTGCGCTAGCGAAGCGCCCCGCGCGGCGGCATCAGCCCGCGGCCGCGGCGAGCGGGGAGGTTTCGGCGGATTCGGCCGGCGCGGGCGCCGCGCCGGCCGCGCGCAACGCCAGCCAGAGGGCGGGCCTGTCGGGCTCCGACATGTCGGCAAGCAGCGCCTCGTGTGCCGCCAGTTCCTCGTCGCTCGCACGGAGCACGGGCAGCGGAGCGGACAGTGGCCACTCGATCTCGTCGGCCGCGGCGATCGTGCCCTCCTCGCCGAACATCGCGAAGGACTCCTGCCCGCTGGTCATGCGCAGGTAGACCTCGGCGAGCAGTTCCGCGTCGAGCAGCGCGCCGTGCAGCGTCCGGTGCTCGTTCGAGACGCCGTAATGGTTGCACAGGGCGTCGAGGGAATTGCGCTGTCCCGGACGACGCTCGCGGGCCATGGCGAAGGTGTCGATCACCGCGGCGCAGTGGGTGGTGAAGGGCTCCCGGCCGAGCCTCGCCATCTCGGCGTTCAGGAAACCGATATCGAAGGGCGCGTTGTGGATCAGGACCTCCGCGCCACGCACGAAGTCGACCAGGCGATCGACGATCTCCGCGAACTTGGGCTCGCCGGCCAGGCGCTCGCGGCTCAGGCCGTGGACCTCCTCCGCGCCCGGATCGATATCGCGCTCGGGATCGAGATAGGTATGGAAGGTCCGCCCGGTTCGCCGGCGGCCCTGCAACTCCACGAGGCCGATCTCGACGATGCGGTGGCCCTCCTCGGCGACGAGGCCGGTGGTTTCGGTGTCGAGCACGATCTGGCGAGTCATGTCGCCGATTCTAGCGCCTCCCGGTGGTCCGCGATCGGCTCGCGATGGCGGCGCGTGAAGAGCATGTACACCGCGGGAACGACGAAGAGCGTGAGCACCGTGCCGAGGCTCATGCCGCCCACCACCACCAGCCCGATCTGCTGCCGGCTCTCCGCGCCCGCGCCGCTGGCGATCGCGAGGGGCACGGCGCCCAGCACCATCGCGCCGGTGGTCATCAGGATGGGGCGAAGCCGCAGGCTGGCGGCCTCGATGATCGCGTCGTGGATCGATGCGCCGCGGTCGCGCAGCTGGTTGGCGAACTCCACGATCAGGATGCCGTGCTTGGTGATGAGGCCGATCAGCGTGATGAGGCCGATCTTGCTGTACACGTTGATCGTCCCGCCGCCCGCCTCGAGCAGCAGGAGGCCGCCCACCATGGACAGCGGCACGGTGGAGATGATGATCAGCGGATCCACGAAGCTCTCGAACTGCGCCGCCAGGACGAGATAGATGAAGAGCAGCGCCAGCGCGAGCGTGAGCATCTGCGAGGACGATGCCTGGAAGAACTCCCGCGACTGGCCGTCCCAGTCCACCACGAATCCCTGCGGAAGCAGCCGGTCCGCGGCCTCCAGCGCATGGGCGAGCGCCTCGCCCTGCGAGGTGCCCGGGCCGAGGTTGGCCGTGATGTTGAGCGCCCGCCGCTGCGAGAAATGGTTGAGCTCCTTGGGCCCGACCGTCTCCTCGACACGCACCAGCGAGGACAGCGGCAGGAGCGTGCCGTCCTGCCCGGCCACCAGGATGTCGGAGATGTCGTCGGGCGACGCCCGCCCGGCGGGATCGAGCTGGACGATCACCTCGAACTGCTCCCCATCCTTCTTGAACCGGGTGACCCGTCGCCCGCCGAGGGAGGTCTCGAGCACCCGTCCGATGGTCTCCATCGACACGCCCGCATCCGCGGCGCGGTCTCGATCGATCCACAGGCGCAGCTCGGGCTTGTCGAGCCGCAGGTCGGTCTCGACGCCCTGCAGGCCCGGCCAGGAGCGCAGGTAGTCCACCAGCGGCTGGGCGCCCGCCTGGAGCTTATCGTAGGTGTCGGAGGTGATCACCACCATGGCAAAGGGACGCGAGCGGAACGGCTGGCCGAGAGAGGGCGGCGCCAGCGCGTAGGCATTGACGCCGGGCACGGAAAGCAGCGGGGGCTGGAGCTCCCGCAGCAGTTCCTGGACCCTGCGGTCGCGCTCGTTCCAGTCGGTCATCCGGAACGACGCGGTGCCCCGCTCGACGGTGGGATTGCCGGCCACGACGAAGACGCGATCGACCTCGGGTATCCGGGATGCGATCCGCTCGATACGCCTGCCGTACTCCGTGGTGTACTGGATGGACGAGCCCTCGGGCGCGGTGAAGGATGCGAGCATCACGCCGCGGTCCTCCAGGGGCGCCAGCTCGGACTTCATGCTGGTCCACAGGAAGACCGTCAGCCCGAAGCAGCCCAGCACGCCGATCGCGACCAGCCACCGGTACGGCAGCACGGCGATGAGCACTCGCCGGTAGGCGTCCGTGAGCCAGCGCAGGGCCCTCTCGATGCCCCGGGATAGCGGGCCCGGCTCGGACTCGTGGCGCAGCAGCCGCGAACACATCATGGGCGTCAGCGTGAGCGCGATGAATCCCGATACCAGGACCGCGCCGGCGAGGGTCAGTGCGAACTCGATCAGCAGCCGGCCCGTCCGCCCGGGGGTGAACGCCTGCGGGGCATACACGGCGGCCAGGGTCAGCGTCATGGCCACCACCGCGAAGGCCACCTCGGAGATACCCTTGTGGGCGGCGGCGACCGGCGTCATGCCTCGCTCGATGTGCCGGTGGACGTTCTCGAGCACCACGATGGCGTCGTCCACGACGAGGCCGATCGCAAGGACCAGGGCGAGCAGCGTCAGGGTGTTGATCGAGAAGCCCGCGAGCAGCATCAGCCCGAACGTGGTGACGAGCGCGATCGGGATCGTGACCAGGGGTATGACGGAAGCCCGGATGGTGCCGAGGAAGAGGAAGATCACCACCGCCACGAGGACCGCCGCCTCGCCGATCGTCATGAACACCGCCTCGATCGAGCGTTCGATGAACACCGACGAGTCGTGCGAGATGGTGAGCTTCAGTCCTTCCGGCAGGTCGCGCTCGATCAGGGGAATCTGCTCGCGCAGCGCGGCGCTCAGCACCAGCGGGTTGGCCGTGGCCTGCTTGATGATGCCCATCGCAACGGTGTTCCGGCCGTTGAAGCGCACCACGGTCCTGTCGTTCTCGGGCCCGAGCTCCACCCGGGCCACGTCGCGCAGCCGCACCGGGTAGCCCTGCTCGGTCTTGAGCACCATGTTCTCGAAGTCAGAGACCGTGCGCAGGTCGGTGCGCGACACCACGTTGAACTCGCGCATGGTGCTCTCGATCCGCCCGGCCGGCACCTCGATGTTCTGCGCGCGCAGCGCCCGCTCGACGTCGAGCGGCGTAAGGCCGAAGGCGCCCAGCTGGTTCTTGTCGAGCCAGATCCGCATCGCGTACTTGCGTTCGCCGAAGATGCGCACGTCGGCCGCGCCGGGCAGCGTCTGCAGGCGCGGCTTGACCAGGCGGTTGGCGATGTCGGAGACCTCGAGCGCCGACATGTTGTCGCTCGAGAAGGCCATCCAGACGACCGGATTGGCGTCGGCCTCGACCTTCGCCACCACGGGCTCGATGATGTCGTCCGGCAGCTTCGAACGCGCGCGCGCGACCCGGTCGCGCACGTCCGCGGCGGCGCCGTCGGGATCGCGCTCGAGCCGGAAACGCACGGTGATCTGGCTGAGCTCGGCGCGCGATATCGACGTGAGCACGTCGACCCCCTCGATGCCCGCGATCGAATCCTCGAGCGGCTTGCTCACCTGCGACTCGATGATCTCCGCCGAGGCGCCGAGATACTCGGTGCGCACCGTGACGACCGGCTCCTCGATCTGGGGATACTCGCGCACCTGCAGGCGGTCGAAGCTCACCGCCCCCACCAGCATCATGATGATGGCCAGCACGGTCGCGAAGACCGGGCGCTGGATGCAGGTATGGGACAGGCGCATCGAAGGACCGCGCCGGCCTCAGCGGGCGGATGCCGCCGGCGCCGGCGCCGGGACGACCGCGTTCACGCGCGGACTCTCGCCGCGCAGCTTCAGGTGGCCCGCGACGATGACCCGGTCGCCCGGCGACAGGCCTGAGACGATCTCGATCACGCCGGCGGTGCGCCGGCCCGTGCGCACGACGACGCGACGGGCGCGATCACCCTCCACCACGAACACATGGGACTCGTCGGCCCCGACCACCAGCGCTTCCTCCGGGATCACCACCGCATCGGGCGACTCCCCGGTGACGAGCCTCGCCCGCGCGAACATGCCGGTACGCAGCTTGGTATCGGTCGACTCGAGCCGTCCGCGCACCAGCAACGCCCGCCCGCCCGCGTCCACCTGGGCATCGATGGCGACGAGGCGCGCCTTGAGGCTCGCCTGCGGATAGGCGTCGAGCGTCAGCAGGATCAGCTGGCCCTGGTCGATCTCGCCGAGGAAGCGTTCGGGCAGCCGCAGGTCGACCTCCATCGAGGAAAGGTCCTCGATCCGGACGAGATCCGTGCCGGCCTCGACGTAGTCGCCGACGCTGACCTGCCGCAGCCCCAGGACGCCATCGAACGGCGCCCTGATCTGGGTCTTGCCGAGCCGGGCCTGCGCGAGCTTGAGCTTGGCTTCCAGCACCCGCATCGAGGACTCCGCCTCGTCGAGGGAACGCGCGCTGACGAAACGCTGGTTGGCGAGCTCGCGCGTGCGCCGCACGTTCGATCGGGCGAGGTCGAGCTCGGCGCGGGCCTGCTCGACCTCGGCGCCGATCACGGTGGCGTCGAGCGAGACCAGCAGGTCGCCGGCCCGCACCGCCTGCCCGTCCCGGAAATGGATCCTGTCGATTCGTCCGGCGATCTCGGGCCGGAGCATGACCGACTCGGCCGCCCGCAGGGTGCCCACCGCCGAGATCTCGTCGCGCATCAGGCGCTGGCGCGCCGTGGCGATTTCGACATCGACCACCGGCTCGGCCAGCGCGACCGGGGCCTGCGCGGCCGCCTCGGCACGGCTCCACTGAGCCCACGGCCGGGTCGCCGCGACGACGGCCGCGGTCGCGCCCACGACGAGCACGAGGAGCGGAACCCAGCGAGAACGACGCTTGCTCTTCATGGACCCACGAACCGGAGAATGCCTCGTAGCATAGCCGCTGGCCGCTCCGGCCGACACGTTGGATTTCCCCGACGACCGGCACGTTCCCCCGGCAGCCGGTCGCTTCGACCGTTCGCCCCGCGACGCGGCCCGCTCATGCCCGGCCGTCGCCGACGGCCGGCCGGGCCGGGTGCGACGGGCGGCAGGCGGGCGACGGTCAGGCGAGGCGCTCGCGCAGCCATGCGCCGATCGCGTTGATCTCCTCGATGCAGACTTCGTGGCCCATCGAATAATCGTGCCAGTCCACGCGATAGCCGGCCGCGAGCAGCCGATTGCGGGACTCAATGGCGCGAGCCGCGGGAATCATGGCGTCGTGGTGGCCATGGGCCATGAAGATCGGGATGGCGCGATTCGCCTCCGATGCCTCGCCCGGCAAGGCGTCGGCCAGGGCGAAAAAGGTCGAAAGCGCGATGATGCCGGCGAGCGGCCGGGGATGCCGCAGGCCCGCATGCAGCGCGATCACCCCGCCCTGCGAGAAACCGGCGAGGACGATGCGGGAGGACTCGATGCCTCGCTGCCTCTCCCGCTCGACGAGCGCATCGAGCGCCGCGGCCGAGGCGCGAATGCCCTGCTCGGCGAGATCGCGCCCGCCCAGTTCGCGGATGTCGAACCAGGCGCGCATCGGCATGCCGCCATTGATGGTGACCGGGCGCACCGGGGCGTTCGGGAACACGAAGCGTACGCCCGGCCCGTCGTCCAGGCCGAGCATCGGCACGACGGGCACGAAGTCGTTCGCGTCGGCGCCGAGGCCGTGCAGCCAGATCACGGCGGCGCCGGGCGCGCCGGCGCCGACTTCACGCTCGACGGTATCGAAGGGACCCGAGGCGGTCATGTCAGGCTCCTGCGCTCGCGCGGACGGGACCGGCGCCTCGGCGGACGGCCTCCACGCCCCGATTGGCGAGCGCGTCGGCCGCCTCGTTACCGGGGTGGCCCGCATGGCCGCGGACCCAGTGCCAGTCGATGCGATGCCGGGCCGCCAGCGCGTCGAGGCGCTGCCAGAGGTCGGCGTTCTTCACCGGCTTGCGATCGGCGGTCTTCCAGCCCCGCTTCTTCCAGTTGGGCAGCCACTCGGTGATGCCCTTCTGGACGTACTGGGAATCGGTGTGGATACGCAGCTCGCCCGGACCCTTGAGGGCCTCCAGCGCCCGGATGACGGCGAGCAGCTCCATCCGGTTGTTGGTGGTGAGCGCCTCGCCCCCGAAGAGTTCCTTGCGGTGCTCGCCGCTCACCAGGAGCGCGCCCCAGCCGCCGGGACCCGGGTTGCCCTTGCAGGCACCGTCCGTGTAGATGTCGATTTTCGCCATGATTTCCGGGAGCTTGCCAGCACAAGGGCTTTTGGTTATGTAGTACACCTTCGGATCGGCGATCCGTGACGGATGGGCCTGATCCTGAACCGATTCTAGCCGACCGAAGGGAGGAGCCCCTTGCTGGAGAAGCAGCTGTCGAAGTACCTCGCGCAGGTGCGCGAGAAGCGGTCCATTCCGTTGCGCATCCGGCTATGGGACGGCACGACGATCGACCTGGGCGACGATCCGGTCGTCACGGTGACCCTGCGCGAGATGGCTGCGGCCCGGCGGCTGATCAATCCTACCCTCGACTCACTCGGAACCGCCTTCGTCGAAGGCGAGCTCGACGTGGAAGGCAATGTCCGCGACATCATCGAGGTGGCCGCGGCGCTCGCCGACGAAGCGGACGAGAGCAAGGGACTCGGCAAGCTCCCGGAATGGCTCGCCAAGCATACCCGCAGCACCGACAAGAAGGCGATCGAGTACCACTACGACGTCTCCAACGAGTTCTATTCGCGCTGGCTCGACCCGGCGATGGTGTACTCGTGCGCCTACTTCCCGCGCGGCGACGAAAGCCTCGTCGAGGCGCAACGTGCGAAGCTCGAGCATGTCTGCCGCAAGCTGCGGCTGCGCCCGGGCATGACGCTGCTCGACATCGGCTGCGGATGGGGCGCCCTGGCGATCCACGCGGCGAAGCACCATGGCGCGCGGGTCCTCGGCGTCACCCTGTCGCAGAACCAGTACGACCTGGCCCGCGAGCGGGTGCGCGAGGCCGGCCTGGAGGACTCCGTCGAGATCCAGCTCACCGACTACCGCGACATCCCCGGCTCGGAGGTGTACGACCGCATCAGCTCGATCGGCATGTTCGAGCATGTCGGGCTCAAGAACCTGCCGACCTACTTCGGCATCGTGCACCGCCTGCTCAAGCCCGGGGGCCTGACCCTCCAGCACGGCATCACCTCGGCCGATCCCGACGATCGCAGCGTCGGACGAGGCGCGGGCGACTTCATCGCGAAGTACGTGTTCCCGGACGGGGAGCTTCCCCATGTCTCGCGCGCCATCTCGGACCTCTCGCGCGTCGGGCTGGAACTGGCCGACGCCGAATCGCTGCGGCGCCACTATGCCCGTACCCTCCAGTTCTGGTCCGATGCCGTCGAGGCACAGCTGCCGGAACTGGTCGAACTGGCGGGCGAGCGCCGACTGCGCATCTGGCGTGTCTATCTCGCGGGCTGCGCATACGGATTCGCCCATGGCTGGGTCAATGTGTACCAGCTGCTGGCGGCCAAGCCGCGGCAGGGCCCGTCGGGGCTCGAGATCGACCTGCCCATGTCGAGGGCGGACCTCTACGCCGACTGAACGCCGGCTGGCCGGGCGCTTACCTCGATCGCCGGGCCGCCGGCGCGGCCGGATCAGTCGGGACGGTCGTCCGGGCGCCGCCGCGGTATGGGCGTCGTCTCCCGCGGGCCGAACTGCGGGGATGCCACCGGCAGCGCCCGGGCCCCGGCCCGCGCCGGCTTCGCCCAGGCCGGCCCGACGAGCCGCATGGCGCGCACCCGCTTGACGGCGCTGATGCTGTAGACGGCGCCGCAGATCGGCCACCAGCGGTCGCCCGCCGCCTCCATGAAGCGCGTGCGCTCGAGCCATCGCTCGCTGCGGCACGGTGGCCGGTAACAGCCGTAGCGGCCACGCTCGAACTCGAAGCTGAGGAGCTTGAACCAGTCGCGCAGGCGCGGCAGCGCGATCATCTGGCTCTGCCGCGGAAGGAGCGGGCGCAGCAGCCCCGAGGGGATGGCACTGCGAATCCCCCACAGGCTGATCGGATTGAACCCGGTGAGCACCACCCGGCCCTCGGGCCGAAGCACACGGTCCACCTCGCGCAGGAGCTGGTGGGGATCGCTGGAGAACTCGATGACGTGCGGCAGGGTCACCAGGTCCAGCGACTGGTCGCGGAACGGCAGCTCGCCGTTGTCCTCGAGCAGCACGGAGGTGCTGACCACGCTGCCCTGCCCGGCCGAGGCGTCGGCGCGCGACAGTCCGTAGAGGCGGCTCGGCATGCGGTTGTTGCGCAGGGTGTCGAGTTCCGGCAAGGAGAGCTGGAGCGCGACATAGCCGAACAGGTCGGCCACCGCATGGTCGTAGCAGGCCTGCTCCCATTCCAGGACGTAGCGCCCGACGGGCGAGGCGAGCCACTCCCGCCAGGCCTGCAAACCTATAATGGCCGAAGCCCGTCCGTTGTCCGCTTCCCCTTCGGGGGCCTGGTTCACGCTCATGTCGACTTCGTCCGAATCCTTTCGCTACGTGCCCGCACCGCACCCGAGAGTCCGGCCGGTGCCGGCGTTTCGCGACAACTACCTGTGGCTGATCGTCGACTCGACGGGGTCCCGGGCGGTGGTCGTCGACCCGGGCGACGCCGGGGCCATCGAGCGGGCGCTCGATGCCTCGTCCCTGTCCCTCGATGCGATTCTACTCACCCACCACCATGCCGATCACACCGGCGGCGTGGCGGCGCTGGTGGCCCGCCACCGGTGTCCCGTGTATGGGCCGCGGGCCGACCCGATCAAGGGCATCGACCATCCCCTCGGGGACGGCGACCGGGTCGTGCTGGACCACTTCGACATCGATTTCGAGGTCATCGCCGTGCCCGGCCATACCCTGGGGCATATCGCCTACTACGGCAAGCGCCTGGGCGCGGAGGATCCGCGCGGCGTCCTGTTCTGCGGCGACACGCTGTTCGCCGCCGGTTGCGGGCGCCTGTTCGAGGGCACGCCGGCGCAGATGCATCGGTCGCTCGAACGGCTCGCCGCGCTGCCGGACGACACCCTGGTCTACTGCGCCCACGAATACACGCTGTCGAACCTGGCCTTCGCGAGCGCGGCCGAGCCGGGCGAGGACGCGGTCGCCGAGCGTCTCGCGGAGGCGCGCGCCGTGCGCGAGCGCGACATCCCGACGGTGCCGTCGGCGATCGGGATCGAGAAGCGGACCAACCCGTTCCTGCGCACCGGGAGCCCGGCGATCGTGGCGCGTCTCGCGGAACGCGGCGTCGAGAGCCATGCCGGCCCGGTCGAGCGCTTCGCCGCGCTGCGCGCCTGGAAGGACGAGTTCTAGCGCGCACGCACTTGGCCGCAACACGCGCGCCGAGGACAGGTCGCGTCCGACGGGCGGAATCGTCCGTCGATCGTCTCCGCATCCCGCTTGACCCCCCTGGTGCGATTGCATAGGATTCTGCCGGCCGACACGCGCCGTGGCCGGCGCATGCCGCGGCCGGACGTTTTGCCCGGGCGCCTGAGTCGACCCGCCTGACCGAGCCCGGAAGACGCCGTTGCCAAGTCGCCATCCCCTGGAAGAATCCGACCTCCGGCCCCCCGGCCCGGACTCCGCTTCGAGTCGCCCCGTCGCGGCATTCCCCCTCGCCGCCATTGCCCGCGTGCTGCGCATTCCCCTCGCCTGTGCGCTGCTTGCGTTGGGCGCCTGCGGCACCATCGCTCCACAGGGCGCCGGCGACGGCGCCCCGGTGGTCAGCCGCACCGATGCCGGCGCCGTGCCGACCGCCGGCGAGGACGCGTCGCAGGCCCCTGCGGGAATTCTTCCCGAAGGAACCCTGCCCGAGGAGGTGGTCGCCGACACCGGCACGACCATCGCCGACGGCGAGGACACGCTCCATGTCGAGGAAGCCAACGCGCTCGAGCCCGTCGGCAACCTGTGGGACCGGATTCGCGCGGGCTTCGCGATGCCGGAGCTCGACTCCGAGCTGGTCGCCTTCCACGAGCGCAAGCTCCTCTCGCGGCCCGACTACCTGGAGCGCATGATCGAGCGCAGCCGGCCGTACCTCTTCCACATCGTCGACGAGGTGGAAAAGCGTGGCCTTCCCACCGAGCTCGCCCTGCTGCCGTTCATCGAGAGCGCGATGAACCCCGGGGCCACCTCGCACGCCAAGGCGGCCGGACTCTGGCAGTTCATTCCTTCGACCGGCAAGGCATACGACCTCAAGCAGAACTGGTGGGTGGACAATCGGCGCGATGTCGTCCAGTCCACACGCGCCGCGCTCGACTATCTCGAGTACATCTACGGGCTCAACGACAACGACTGGTTCCTCGCGCTCGCCTCCTACAACTGGGGCGAAGGCGCGGTGGGGCGTGCTCGCAAGGCGAACCGGCGCCAGGGCAAGCCGGACGACTACCTCCACCTGCGCATGCCGCGCGAGACGCGGCACTACGTGCCCAAGCTGATCGCGCTCAAGAACATCGTGGCGCGCGCCGAAGAGCTGTCCGTTCCGCTCGCCTACCTGCCCGACAAGCCTTACTTCGTCACCATCGACAAGCTGCGCCCGATGGATCTCGAACTGGCGGCCGAGTTCGCGCAGATGAGCGTCGAGGAGTTCGTCGCGCTCAATCCGGCGCATCACCGGCCGGTGATTTCGGCAAGCCGCAACCACGGCATCATCCTGCCGGCCGACCGGCTCGAGGGCTTCGTCGAGGCCATGAAGGCGCACGAGGCCGCGGGCGGGGTGTTCGCCACCTGGCAGCCTTACACCCTGCAGAAGGGCGACACCCTGAGCAGCGTCGCCCGGAAGTTCTCGGTATCGGTCGAGGAGCTGCGCAAGGCCAACGGGCTGCGGCCCGGCGCGACGCTGCTCGCCGGCAGCCAGATCCTCGCACCCCACGACAAGGTGCTCGACGAATCGAGGATCGAGAGCTTCGCCGGCGCGAAGCTGATCGAGCGGGTCGAGACCCCCGCCCGCTACTACGTGCCCAGGCGCAACGAATCCCTCGTGAAGATCGCCCGGCGCTGGGGCACCAGCACCAGTCGCCTGCGCGCGCTCAACGGCCTGGGCAGCAAGGTCACCACCGTCCGCGCCGGCACGCGCCTGAAGGTGCGGCCAGCCTCGGTCGCCACCATCGTCACGGATGCCAGCGGACGGCGGCGCGTCGTCGCCTCGCAGGCGGTTGCCTCGGCCGCGCCGGCGACGCGCGCGAGCGCCGGCAAGTCGTCCGGCGCCAAGACCCCGGTCGCACGCACCCAGGCGGCATCCGGGTCGAAGGACGCGAAGTCCGGGAGGAGCGCCGAGGCGCCCCGGGCGCTTCGCATCGGCACCCGGCCGAAGCCGGCCAAGCGGCCCGCGAAACGCAGCATGTGACGGACCGGCGCCGGTTCCGGCGCCGTTCCAAGGGCGATCAGGCGCGACCGTAACGGTCGTCGAACCGGACGATGTCGTCCTCGCCCAGGTATTCGCCGCACTGCACCTCGATCATCACCAGGTCAACCTTGCCGGGATTCTCCAGCCGGTGCCTCGTGCCGATCGGGATGTAGGTGGATTCGTTCGCCGACAGGAGCGACCGCTTCTCGCCACAGGTGACGAGCGCCGTTCCCGAGACCACGACCCAATGCTCGCTGCGATGATGGTGCATCTGCATCGAGAGCTGCTGGCCGGGCTTGACCTCGATACGCTTGATCTTGAAGCGGGGCCCTTCGTGCAGCACGGTATAGGTGCCCCATGGCCGCGCCACCGTGCGATGGATGAGCGCCGCCTCGTGCGAGGCGGCCTTCAGCCGGCCGACGATCTCGCGCACGTCCTGGCAGGCGCTTTTGTCGGCGACCAGCAGGGCGTCGGGCGTGTCCACGATCAGCAGGTTGTCGACGCCCACCGCCGCGACCAGGCGGTCCTCGGTCTGGATGTGCGTGTTTCGGGTACCCACCGTCATGACCTCGCCGATGGCGGTGTTGCCGCGCTCGTCGCTCGGCAGCTGCTCGGCGATCGCGCGCCATGAGCCGATGTCGCTCCAGCCGAAGCCCGCGCGCACGGCGACCACATGGTCGGCGCGCTCCATGATCGCGTAGTCGATCGAGATGTCCGGCATGGCGGCGAAGGCCTCGGCATCGAGCCGGATCTCGCTCGCGCTCGCGCCGGGAGCGCCGTGGGGCGGGTCGTTGACGGCGCCGTCGGCCGCGGCGGCCCAGACCTTCTCGGCAGCCTCGAGCACATCGGGCGCATGCTCGCGGAAGGCCTCCAGGATCGTCGTCACCGAGAAACAGAACATCCCGCTGTTCCAGGCGAAGCGCCCGCTGGCGACGAACTCGGCGGCCTTCTCCGCATCGGGCTTCTCGGTGAATCGCGCCACCCGGTAGCCGCCGTTGCCCAGCGCCTCGCCCAGCTCCAGGTAGCCGAAGCCGGTTTCGGGACCGGTCGGATGGATGCCGAAGAGCACGATCTCGCCCTGGCGGGCGATCGCTTCCGCGGCGCGCGCGGCGGTCTGGAAGGCGGCCTCGTCCGGAATGAGATGGTCGGCGGGCAGCACGAGCATGACCCCCTCGGGATCGATCGACCGTGCCCACAACGCGGCGACGGCGACGGCCGGAGCGGTGTTGCGCCCGGTCGGCTCCAGGAGCTGCGTGGTCCGTACCGAAGCCAGCCCCTTCACCGCCGCGATCTCGTCGCGCGTCTTGAAGGCATAGGCCTCGTTCGTGACGATGCAGGCATGGCCGTCGGCCAGCGGGGCGGCGCGCGAGAGGGTCCGCTGAAGCAGGCTCGGGCCGTTGCCCAGCCGCATGAACGGCTTGGGAAAGGCCTCGCGCGAGACCGGCCAGAGACGGGTGCCGGCGCCGCCGGACAGTACGACAGGTATCATCGGGAACAATTCTCCAGCAATTGGGGCGGCAGTGAGCGGTCGCGGCGACGGGCGCCTGGGGCCATGCCGTTTCCGCTCCGTTCGAATCCATCGACGGTGCCGCTCGTCGCACCGAGCGGGCATTTGCCTTGCATGCGGTGGCGATCGCCCGCCAAACCCATTAGATTCGATTCCGCGAGATGGACAGCCCTTCGACGAACACCGAACCAGCCAGCGAAATGAAACTGCGCAAAGCCGTCTTTCCCGTGGCGGGCCTGGGAACCCGATTCCTGCCCGCCACGAAGTCTATCCCAAAGGAAATGCTGCCGATCGTCGATCGGCCCATCATCCAGTACGCGGTCGATGAAGCGATCGAGGCGGGCTGCGACACGCTGATCTTCGTCACGGGGCGATCCAAGCGAGCCGTCGAGGACTACTTCGACCGAGCACCCGAGCTCGAGGCCGAGCTCGAGGCCAAGGGCAAGACCGAGGCGCTCGAACTCGTGCGCAACATCATCCCGCCGCATGTGAAGGTGCTGTTCGTGCGCCAGCCCCAGCCGCTCGGCCTCGGCCATGCGGTGCTGTGCGCGGCCCCCATGATCGGCCGCGATGAATACTTCGCCGTCCTGCTCCCCGACGACCTGATCGACGGCTATCCCGAGGGCGTTCTCAAGCAGATGCTGCCGGTGGCGATGGAGCACCAGGCTTCCGTCGTGGCGGTCGAGCAGGTGCCGCAGGCCGACGTGTCGAAATACGGCATCGTCGATGCCTCCTCCACCGACGGACAGCAGATGAAGCTGCGCGGCATCGTCGAGAAGCCGCCGGTGGACCAGGCGCCCTCCACCAACGCCGTGGTCGGCCGCTACATCCTCCACTCGAGCGTGCTAGAGACGCTGGAGAACCAGGAGCCCGGCGCCGGCGGCGAAATCCAGCTGACCGATGCCCTGGCCAAGCAGATCGAGTCACCGGGCCTCTACGGCTATCGATTCGGCGGCAAGCGCTTCGACTGCGGCAGCAAGCGCGGCTTCCTCGTCGCGAACATCCACTTCGGGCTCACCTGACGTCGCGAAGCATTCGCCCGGCTGGGAAATGTCCGCCCGGCCGGTGACGCTCGCCACCTCCGGCGGCCGGTCCGGCCGGGCGGATCCATCGACCGAGCCAGCCCCTGCCCCTGCGGGCTCCGGACCATCGGGAGTGTCGTCGCTGACGTCGTCGATAACGCCGACGAGCTCGGGCCCCGTCTCGCCGAATCCCGTGTCATCCCCCTCCGGCAGCTGTTCCGGCCCCGACCCGGGCCCGGGCGCGACAGGAGCGGGCGCGGACGCGACCGCCCCGGCGCCGTCCCGATCGCCCTCGGCCGCGGCGGCGTTGCCCTCCGCGGCGGCGGCATGGCGGGCCGGCGTATGCATCCGGGCGCGCGCCACGACGCGAATCGGCCAACGCGGCACACCGCCGGCGCGGTAGAAGGGGCAACGCCAGCCGCCCCCTGCGATGCGCCAGGCTGCCCGCCCCCAGGGGCGGGATCCCGTCTCCGGCGCGGCGCCGCCCTCGCAGCCGTCGAACCATTCCATCCAGCGCACCACGAGGCTGCCGATCAGCGGAACCCGCATCGGCCAGCCGTAGACGAGCTCGACCTCCAGCACATTGGCCTCGAGGAGGCTGCGGCCCGATGCCGCGCCGAGGTCGTTGCCCCGAAAGCGCAGGTTGTCGTTCGGGATCTCGACGACGCCCGGAAGCGGCATGCCCTCAGCGTCCCGGGCCGGCACGGCCCAGTCGACGAAGTCTTCGGTGCGAGGCCTCAGCTGGCGCCAGATGGCCACGCCATCGGCTAGCTCCTGACGAAAGAGCGCCGCTGCGCCCGCGCGGCTCGCGCTCACGGGAATGGAAGTGATCTCCGTACCGCGAATCGCGACCAGGCCCGTCGCAATACCCTCGACGATGGCGCCGGGGTCTGCATGCGCCGTGGCACCGGCCCTCGCCCCCTCGAAGGCGGCGTACTCCACGCTCGACCTGCCGTGCATCAGCACGGCCCATTGCAGGATCCCGAAGCCCACCACCAGGACGGCCGGTGCCACGACCAGCCATTCCGCCGACGCCGCTCCCCGGACCGGGCCACGCATGGCCTTCATTGGCGCGAGGCCCGCCCGGACACGGGCGCGTCGTCGGGAAGGCGACAGGCGAGGCGCGCCGATGGTGCATCCAGCCCGAGCCGACGAGCGGACCCCGCGGTCAGCTCGAGAACGCCGTGGGCCGCAAGGCAGCCGCGCATCCGACGCGGCATGACGCCGGCGTCCACCCGGACGATGCGGCCGTACCGGTCGACGAACACCAGGTCGATCGGTTCGCGCATGCCGAACGTATGGACCAGGCGGCACGGACGTATCCAGAGTGCATGGCGCCGGGCGAGCCATTCGCGACCGAGGAGCCCGCGCAGGCGATCGGCAAGGCGTTCGGCCACGAGCACCTCGAGAACGGTTCCCTCCGAGGGCAGGAGCGCGAGCCGGCACTGGCGCATCAGAAGAGACCCTCCTGCACCAGCTGCATCGCGATGGGAAAGAGCAGCACCGCGAACGTGCCCGGGAAGATGAAGGCCACCAGCGGCAGCAGCAGCTTGACCGGGGCCTCCATCGCGCGCTTCTCCGCCGCCAGGAACCGCTCGCTGCGACGCTGCTGGGCCTGTGCGCGCAGCAGGGGCGCAAGGGCAAGCCCCTGGCGTTCGGCGCTCAGCATGGCGGCCGCAAAGCTGGCCACGCCGGGCGTCTCGGTTCGCTCGGCAAGCAGGCGCAGCGCCTCGGCGCGCGGCCGCCCGGCTCGCACGTCTCGCAGGACACGCGCGAGCTCGTCACGCATGGGGCCCGCCGGCGCATGCGCCACGGCGAGCGTGATGGCGGCCGACGGATTGAGTCCGGATTCGACGCCGAGGGTGACCAGGTCGAGCACGAAGGGCAGCTGGCACGCCATGATCCGGCGGCGCTCGCGAATCCGGTCGCCGAGGGCGGCCTGCGGCAGGAGCAGGCCCAGCAGCGCCGCGGGCAGCGCGCCGGCCGTCATCGCGATGCCCGTGAGCGTCGCCAACACGGAACCGATGGTCGCTCCGGCCACGGCCGCGAGCAGGCTCGCGGCCACCCACTCGTCCGGCAGCACCGCGAACTCCAGGCCCGCCGAACGCAGCTTGCGCTCGACGCGCAGGCGAAGCCCGGGCCCCACGAAGGGATGGCAGGCGATCGATACCATGCCGACGAGCCGCCATACGTGGCGCCAGGCGGGCGGCGGGAGATCGGCGGCGCGCTCGCGACCGGCGGACTCGACGAGCAGGGCCCTGGACCCGACCACCAGCAAGGCGCAGGCGATGCCGAAGGACATGACCGCCAGGTTGGCGGGGGCGAGGAAGCTGTCCAGCAGGAGCCGAGCGTCGTCCATGGCGTCACCTAGATGTCGACCGTGACGATTCGCCGGATCATCGCGACCCCGATCGCCTCGCTGAGCAGCACGAATCCGCACACGGCGAGCCCCGCCTTGGTGCCCAGCAGCATGTCCGCCATGCGGGGCTCCACCATCGTCAGCAAGGCCATCATCACGAAGGGCAGGAGCCCCATGACCCAGGCCTGCAGCCGCCCCTGGGCCGTCAGCGCCCTCACCTTGCCTTCGAGGGCGAGCTTGCTTCGCACCGCCGCGGCGAGCGACTCGAGCGTCTGCGCCATGTCTCCCCCCGCGCTCGCCCCGAGCCGCAGGGCGGTGACGAACAGCACCGTTTCCTCGAGTGGCATTCGTCGCGCGAGGCCGGCGAGCGCCTCGTCGAACCGCATGCCCATGCGTTGCTGGCGCTGGATCAGGGCGAGCTCCTGGCATGCCGGCGCCGGCATGCGACGCGAGAGCTCCGCGGTGACGGCGACCAGACCATGCCCGGCGCGCAGTCCGCCCGCGAACAGGTCGATAAGCTCCGGGATCTGCTGCCGGAACCGCTGCCGCCTGCGCCTTCGCAGCACGGCCAGGGCAACGCGCGGCACGGCGGCGAGCGCGATCGCCACCGCGACGGCGAGCCCGGCGGACCTGGTCGCCCATCCCGCGAGGCCGACGAGCGCCACGACCAGGGCCAGGTGGACAAGCAGCAGGCGATCCGACTCCACGAACACGAAGGAACGGCCGAGGGCGCGATCGATGTCGCTGGAGAATCGCCTGCGGTACCTCTCGAGGAGTGCCGGCAACGCAACCGCCACGGCGACGAACGCGGCCAGGCTGGCAACGAACGCGAGCAGGACGACGGTGTCGATGCTCATGCGGATGCGGCCTCCCTGAACAGGCTGTAGTCGAGTTGCATCCCCGCTTCGGCGAGCGCGTCGTAGAAGCCCGGGACATGCCCGCAAGCCGCGAACGTCGGGAGCGCCCGACCAGCGGGGGAGCGACCATGGTGCAGGCGGAAGATCGGCTGCATCTGGATGCGGCCCCCCTCCATCCCGGTGATCTCGGTGATCTCGGTGATGCGGCGCACGCCGTCGGCCTGCCGCGCCTGCTGGACGACGATGTCCACGGCCGAGGCGATCTGCTCGCGAATGGCAGGCACCGGGATGTCGACGCCCGCCATCAGCACCATGACTTCGAGCCGGGCGACCACGTCGCGCGGACTGTTGGCATGGACGGTAGTGAGCGAGCCGTCGTGGCCCGTGTTCATCGCCTGGAGCATGTCCAGCGCCTCGCCGCCCCGGCACTCGCCGACGATGATTCGATCGGGCCGCATGCGCAGCGCATTGCGTACCAGGTCGCGAATCGTGACCTGGCCCTTCCCCTCGGTATTCGGCGGCCGCGACTCGAGGGCGACGATGTGCGCATGCCGCAGGCGCAACTCGGCGGCATCCTCGATGGTGACGATGCGCTCGCCGTCGCCCACCAGGTTCGAGAGCACGTTGAGCAGCGTCGTCTTGCCGGAGCCCGTGCCGCCGGATACCACGATGTTGCGGCGACTTCGCACGCAGACACCGAGGAAATCCATCATGGCGGGCGATGCGGTGCCGAGGCGAACGAGGTCGTCCGGTTCGAAGACGCGGGCATTGAAGCGCCGGATGGTGATGGCCGGCCCGCGGATGGCCAGGGGCGGAATGATTGCGTTGACGCGCGAGCCATCCGGCAGGCGCGCATCCACCATCGGGGAGCCGTCATCGATGCGCCGGCCGATCGGCGTCACGATCCTGTCGATGACCGACCGGATCGCGTCCTCGCTGGAGAAGCGCAGTTCCGATCGCTGAAGCACGCCCTCCCGCTCCACGTAGACGCCGTCCGTGCCGTTGACCATGATCTCGCTGATCGTGTCGTCGCCGAGGAGGACTTCGAGTGGCCCGAGGCCGATCGCCTCGTCGATGAGCGCCTCGACCAGCCGCCCGGAATCGGTGTCGCCCACGATCCCCGGGTCGGCCTCGATGATCCCCTCCAGGATCCCGCGCAGGCGCGCGCGCAGCTCGGTGGTCTCGAGATGGCGGATCTCGTGGCGCCGCAGGTCGATCTGCGCCAGCAGGCGCCGATGCAGGAGGCGTCGCGCCTCGAGCGGCGCATCGTCGGCCGGTGAGGTCGCGGCGGGCCGCGACAACGCCGCCACCGCGCCGCCGTGGCGCTCCGACCCGGCGGCGCCCTCCCCCGCCTCGGTGCCGAGCACCCGCAGCAGGAAACCGCCTATCACGATCTCGTCGCCCTCGAGCAAGGGCCCGTACTCGTTGATCCGCTCCCCGTTGACGGTGGTGCCGCCGAGCGACCCGAGATCGACGATCGAGCAGCGATCCCCCGTGCGTCGAATCTCCGCATGGGTGCGCGCCACGCGCCAGCTCGACAGGACGACCGGGTGCGAACGATGACGCCCGATACGACACGGGAACTCGTCGATCACGATCGCGGTCGCCGCCCCGGGCTCGGTCTCAATAGAGAGCGTCAGCATAGGGATTCCCGGATTCATCGGTGGGTTGGGGGCCCGCGCCCTCGCCGGCGAGCATGTCCCTCACCGCGGCCATGCGCGAGTCGAGCTCCTGCCGGCGCGCGTTCGCCTCGAGTTCAGGGTCCTCGATGAAGCGCGGCGTCACGAACACCACCAGGTCCGTCTGCTGTTCGCGATACATGCGCGACCGGAACAGCGCTCCGAGCACCGGCACGTCGCCGAGCCCGGGAACCTTGTCGACATGCCCGGCGGCGTCCTGGCGCAGCAGCCCGGCGATGATCAGCGTCTCGCCCTCCCGCAGGCTGACCTCGGTTTCCGCGCGTCGCTTGAGCAGGCCGGGCACGTCCTTGACCTGGACGTCGAAGTCGATCGAGGAGATCTCGGTCGCGACCTTGGCGCGTATGAGGCCGTCGGAACCGGCCACCGGGCTGATATCGAACTTGACGCCGTACTCCTTGAACTGGACGTCGATGGCGCCGAGGTTGCCCGCCTGCGGGATCGGCAGCTCGCCGCCCGCGACGAAGCGCGCGGTCGCGCCGCTGCGACAGGAGAGCCGCGGCTCGGCAAGCACCACCGCATCGCCGCTCTGCTCGAGAAGGTTGATCATCGATCGAATGGATGTCGCGATGCCGAAGAGCGCGGAGAACGGGGCAACCCCCGAACCGGTCTCGAGCCCCACGCCGGCGGCAGCCCCTCCCGGATCGAAGGCCGACCCTCGATGGATGTCCCCGACGATGCCGAAGCTCGGACCGTTCGCGCTCGGATCCCAGCGCACGCCGATGTTCTCGAGCGCGCTGCGCTTGATCTCCACCATCCGCACATCCATCGCGATCATGCGCTCGCGACCCGCCTCGCCGACCAGGTTGACCAGCGCCGGGTAGGTTTCCATGAGCGTGCGAAGGCGCGCGGCCTGCGCCACGCTCGGCTGCTCGCCTTCGACCACGACGCGTTCCCCGACGATGCCGACGCGCAGGTTGGCCTCGTGGCCCAGCATCGCCTGCACGCCCGCAAGCAGGCGTCCCGTTTCGGCGGGGATGACATGGATGCGGTAGGCAAGCGGCGGCCCCCGGCGAGGCCACAGGTGCAGGCTGCTCTGGCCCGGCGCTTCGGGCAGCACGAGAACCTGGCGCTTGTCGATGGCCGTCGCCTGGATCGTCTTGCCGTTGCCGACCGCGATCCGGCGCACGCCCGGCACCTCGATCAGGTGGGCCTGCCCCACTTCGAGCGTGAGCTCGACGGGATTGTCGGGGGCGGGCCGGCCCCCTGCGCCAGCGTCCCCGGTCGCGCCCGCCGGGAGGCTGGCGATCCAGATCGTGGCGAGTACGACAAGCCGCAGGGCTCGCATGCTCATGAGGCGCCTCCGGGCTGGGCGAGACCGGGCTCGGCGGGCTGTCCGACTGGCGCGAGGCTCGCTTCGGGCAACGGCGCCGGGCGGGCGCCGATCGGCCCCCTGCCGCCGACGATGATCTCCGGGGAATCGGGCCTGCCTCGCCTCGCGATACCGAGCAGCTCGTCGAGGTCGAGCGCATCGCGCGCGGCCGGGGTATGGTCGTCGGGATGACGCAGCAGGGCGGTGATGCGGCCGCTTCGCTGCGCGAGGATGAGGCGCTGCGCCTGCTCGGGCGTCACTTCGACCGTGATGGCGCCGAAGCGGCCCCCGGGATGCTGCTGCGCATCGACCTGGGTACGCGTGCCGGTGGCCAGCACCAGCAGGTTGGACATCAGGGGCGTGGCCACCTCCCCGACGGGAAGGCCCGCGCCGGGCCGCGGACGGACGGAGAACATCAGGTCGATTCGGTCGCCCGGCCGGAGCATTCCCGACACGGAGTTGACCTCGTCCACCACGACCGTCATCGCGCGCGTACCTGGGGGAATACGACTCGACAGGCCGCGGTCCCTCGGCGCGACGGCAGCCGCGAAGAGCGGCTCCCCGGATGCCATCGGCACCCGCAGCGCCTCGCCCTCGAAGGCCGCGAATTCGTCCGGCGTGACCGCTCCGGCCGGCAGGTAGCTCGCGGCGACCTTGCGCACGGCCATCGTGTCGGCGTCGATCCGGACGCCGGGCGCGAGCGTCCGCTTGGCCACGACGACCTCGACGAGCTGTCCGCCCATGTCGACGCGCTGGCGCGCCGCATCGAGCTCGGCCGCGATGTAGCTGCGCGCCCCGCTCGCGCCGAGCAGGCCGAAGCCCAGGGCGCCCATCCACAACAATGGCACCCGGAAGCGCCGCCAACAGTCGATCGGTTTCATGGCCTGGAGACTCCTTCGGTGAAGCGGGAATAGGCACGGGCGAAGGCCGCAAGGAGGTCGTGAAGCGCTCCGTCGGGCACCGCCAGCATCGCGCCCACGACGCAGGCGAGGATCACGAGGTACTCGACGCTCGACTGGCCGAGCACGGACGGCGACCGGCTCACGGCAGGCGCTCCTGGAAGTGCACGACGACGGCGGTGCCGCCGGCGTATGGACTGAGCGTTGCCACCGCCGCGGTGTCGGGGCCGCCGAAGGCGAGGACGCGTCCACCGCGCAGGGACCGGGGCGCATCGGCCGGTGCATCGAACCGCAGCAGGCGCGATAGCCCGTGACGCCGGGCCGCCTGCTCGACCTCGCCCGATGCGGCCTGGACATCGCCGGGCGCCACCCATGCCCGCGTGACGTTGCTCGTGCGCCCGTCCCGGCTGGCGAAGCCCGCGACCGGTGCGCCGAGCATCTCGAGCGAAGCAATGAATGCGGACCCACGGGCCCCGTTCCATAGCCCCGCGGGCGCGGGTGACGCGTCCGGCTCGCGGCGCCACTCGAGCAGGCTGCGCCGGGCCTCGACACGGCCGGCCGGCACGACCCGGAGGCTGATGGACTCTATGCCCGCAGGAGTGAGCCGCGACAGCTCCGGGCCGGCGGGCCCGCCCTCGCCCAGGACGGGCCATGGATCCCGCGCCCACTCGCGCCCGAGCCGAGCCGCGACCTGCGTCACCGTTCCGTCGAACTCCGCTCGCTCCACCCGCAGGGCGAATCGACCCACCTGGCCGGACGGAACGAGCAACTCCCATCGCGCGGGCACCGGCGAAGTGCCTGCCTCGGCCTGCGCGAAGGCGCCTGCGCAGGCACCCGCGAGCACCGCGCCCACAAGACGGTGAACGGCATCGGCTTTCATGGCGCCAACCTGTCGTCCGGGACGAGGTCCACATCGATCTCGCCGGGACGGAATGCATCGGTCCCCGACTCCAGGCCGAGCAGGTCGGCGAGCGCCAGCAGGGCGCGCGTGGGCGCGTAGCCCGCCAGGATCGTCGCTTCGGCAGCCCCTGCGAGTCGACGCCCCTGCTGCACGCGCGCCCCGACGGAATCGTCGTCGCCCGAGGGACCTGAGGCCGACCAGGGATCCACGAGCACCGCTGTCGTCGCGGTCGGCTGCAGCGCGGTTCCGAGGAGCGAATCGTCGAGACGCGCGACGGGATGTCCGGGCTGCACCTGCGCCCGCACGCGCGCCTGGCGGAGGCCGTCGCCAATGTCGAAGCCGAAGCGGCCGGGACCCGCGAGCCGACCGACGACGCCGACGGGATCCGCGATGCCCGAGAGGCGACGACTCGTGGCAACGGATGCGCCCGCATCGAAAGGGGGCGCACCGACGTCGGCCGAAATCCCTTCGAAGCGGTCGAGCATGGGTCGGCCTCGGCGGTCGTGCCAAAGCGCAGGCAGGCCCGAGGCCGTGGATGCCTCGGTGGCGGCGAAGTGCGATTCCCGCATCGAGGCGACCAGGTCCTCCGGTGCGGACCCCGCCTGGCAGCCCGCCGGCGCGAACGCGCAACCGAAGGCGAGCGTGCGCGATGCATTGATCGTCGACCAGGCGATGGCCTGGTACTTGCCGAGAAGGACGACGAGCATGCCGAGGGTGGCGAGCAGGGCGAGCCCGACCACGGCCTCGACCAGGGCCTGTCCCGAGGATGCCCTGCTGCTGGCGCGTTCAGTCCACATGGGCCTCAGCCTCCAGGCGCTCGACCAGCGACGGCGTGGCGAGCCGCGCCTCCCAGTAGGGGTTGTAGAGGCTCGCGTACTCCTGCCGCGCGGGCGCGGACGGAGGACGGACGAAGTGCACGCGGGCCGCGGACACCGCCCACAGTCGGCCACCGGCATGCGCGCCGGGCGGCCGCAGCCGGCCGGCGGGACGCTCCAGTGCGGGATTGCGGAAGAGGCTCGGGGCGTCCGCCCGCGCGAGCACGGCGACGCGCGTCTGCGGATACCGCTGCGAGGAGAGGTTCTCGTAGGCGAGCTCGCGCACGCGCGCGATTCCCGAATAGTCCCCCGATGCAATGGGGACGGATTCCCCGGACTGCAGGCCGCCGGCATCGGACAGCTCCCGTTCCGCGAACGAGAGTGCCGCGGGATTGATCTCCACCCCGCCCTCCCGGGCGACGACCTGCCCCATCGGCGCCTCGAGCGAGGCCTCGGCAGCGCCCCAGCCGAGCGGCAGCCATTCGACGCGACGACAGCGCTGGCCGAAGAGACCGCGGCGCCGGTTGTCGTGGAGGGACGCGGTGTCGGCGGCCTCCCAGCGATCGAGGCCGGGCGCCAGCGCCGTCCCGCCCCGCTTGCGGTACATCTGGAACCAGGCGGACGGCGACGAGATCGACAGGACGCAGCTGGATGGCAGGCCCCAGAGGACGAGATCGGTCTCGCGCGGTCCACGCGTGAAGTCGTCGAGCGATCGGACGACGAGGTCGCGCAAGCGCTCGCGGTCGGCGTCGGACTCGTAGCGACGGGTGAACGCGCTGTACGCGCCCGCATCGGGCAGGGCGAAGGCGAAGAAGGCAGGATCGTTCGCGCGCGCGACCTCGTTGGCAACGGCCGAAGACCCGAACACGCCCGCCGACAGCGTCAGCAGTTCCTGGCTGGCCTGGAGGAGATCCTTGTAGCCCGTCCCGGGCGCCGCGCGCAGGCGAATCTCGAGGTCGGCCGTGGCCTGGGCGAGCTCGCGCGCCACCTCGGCGGAGTCCGCAAGCGTGTCGAATACGGCCGCAAGCGGTGGATAGACGCTCGCCATGCGACTCGCGTTGCGGCTGAACTGCGCGAAGTGGCGCGACCAGGACTGCAGCGTGACGGCCTGCGCGACGGCGACTTCCTGGGCGATGATGGCGCGATTGGCATAGGCATTGAAGTTGAGCACGCGGGCCCGCCAGACCGCGGCGCCGAATGCGGCGGCGTCGGCCGCGTTGAGCAGTCGCGTCTTGTGCGCCAGCGTCTGCCCGGTGCGGAACATGTAGAACAGTCCGGCCGCGCCCAGCACCAGCAGCACCAGGGCGAACGCCAGCGCCTGCCCGCGCTGGCTGCGAACGAGGGATTCCATGGCCCGGCCCGCCGCGCCCGTCGGGATCAGTGGTTGCCCAGCTCGTAGTTGTCGAGACCCTTGCGCTGGTTCGCGTTGGTCTGTGACGTATTGGCGCTGGTCTGCGCCTGGCCGATCGCCGTCTGGGCGTCCTGGCCGGAGACTTCCATCGCGAGGCCGGCGGTCTGGTTGCGCAGCGTCTGGCCGAGAAGCGTGTAGGTCCCGATGGCGGCCACGGCGATCAAGGCGACGATGACGACGTATTCGGTCATGCCCTGGCCACGGGCGGCGTGGATCTTGTGCATCTGAAGCTCCGTCGGTGAAGGGGTGATCGAAGCTTCATCTTGCTCGCGAGCCCGGCGGTTCGCGATCGTCCAGCGGTCGTAGCCGGACTAAGGCTGAGGGCCGGTACGAGCCCGGCCCTCGAGAAGCGTCGGCGCGGCCGCGCGACGCGATGCGCCATGCGGCGCAAGGGACGTGCCGTCGCCCCGCGCCGCTGCGCCCCGAGCCTCAGCCCGGTACCACCACCACCTTGCCCTTGACCTTGCGACCGGCCAGGTCGAGCAGCGCCTGGCCCGCCTGCTCGAGCGTGTAGCTCTTGGTGACGGGCGGCTTGACCTTGCCGGAGGTGTAGAGCTCGAACAGGTCCTTCAGGTGCTGCTCGGTCTGCTTCGGGTCGCGACGCAGGAAGGCGCCCCAGAAGACGCCCACCAGCGAGCCGCTCTTCAGCAGCGCGAGGTTGAGCGGCAGCCTCGGGATCTCGCCCGCGGCAAAGCCGATGACCAGGTGACGGCCGTCCCAGCCGATCGAGCGGAAGGCGGCCTCGGTCATCGAGCCGCCGACGGGGTCGTAGATCACGTCCGGGCCCTTGCCGTCGGTGAGCGCCTTGATCCGCTCGCGCAGGTCCTCGCTGCCATAGTTGATGCACTCGTCGGCACCGCGCTCGCGGCACAGCGCAAGCTTGTCCTCGCTCGACGCGGCCGCGATCACCCTGGCGCCCATCGCCTTGCCGATCTCCACCGCGGCGATGCCCACACCGCCGGCCGCGCCGAGCACGAGCAGCGTCTCGCCCGGCTGCAGCTTGGCGCGATCCTTGAGCGCGTAGAGACTCGTGCCGTAGGCGAGCACGAAGGCGGACGCCACGTCGAAGGGCATGTCGCCCGGGATCGGCATGACGCGCCCTTCCTCGGCCAGCGCCTTCTCGGCGAAGCCGCCCCAGCCGATGCTGGCGAGAACCCGGTCGCCCGGCTTGTAGCGGGTCACGCCCTCACCCACCGCCTCGACGATGCCGGCGACCTCGCCGCCCGGGGAGAAGGGAAGCTCGGGGACGAACTGGTACTTCTTCTCGATGATGAGCGTGTCGGGAAAGTTGACCCCGGCGGCCTTCACCGCGATCAGGACCTGGCCGGGACCCGGAACCGGATCGGCCACCTCCTCGACCACCAGCGTCTCCGGCGGTCCCCAGGCCTTGCAAAGTACGGCTTTCATGCTGTCTCCGTAGCGACGTTCGATGCGCGCCCGCTCGGGCGTTCGCGGTTGATGCGGAAAGCCGATTTAACCATGAACGATCCTGCGCATCACCGCGCCCGCGGGGCGAAGCGCACGCCCGTGAGCTCCTCCGTGGCTTCCCAGAGCCGGGCCGCGGCAGCCGTGTCCCGCGCCGCGGGCGGAACGGTCGCGAAGCCGAGCGGACCCCGCCGCTCGTTGTCGCCGGTCGGCCCGTAGTAGGCTCCGCCCGACGCTTCGGGCGCGGTCGCGGCATAGAGTGTCGGCACCGCGCCCTGCGCCGCGGAAGGATAGTTCGCGCGGTCCTTCGCCCAGTTGCGGCCGAACTCGCTGTCGATGCCCGGCCCGCGCTCGACGAGCTCGGTCACCGCAACG
>Ga0079224_100000316_pt1 | contig 44789 bp, 32 predicted proteins | sample Stecom2015_FD_80414 | JGI IMG/M metagenome (GOLD analysis project Ga0079224, IMG submission 80414) | Agricultural soil microbial communities from Utah to study Nitrogen management - Steer compost 2015 | ecosystem: Environmental > Terrestrial > Soil > Agricultural land | place: USA: Utah... | reverse complement strand
TGGTCCAAATAATAAGCCAGGTCCGCTTCTTCGGATGGATCAAAATACCGGGGCGTGTTGAGACGAAGCAGGTTCAACACCTGATCTTTATACGCCGGCAGATAGGGAACGATCCGGATGTCAGCGCCATGCATGAGAAGCTGTGGAAGGGCGCTTGCGGCCATACCTCGGTTTTTTTGGAATGTCACGTACCTTTTGTAGAATAGATATTGCGAAATGCGTTGCCGCCGGCGTTTACGGCTGGTCTCCATGCGTCCCCAAATGGAAGCAGGAGGCTATGCGCCTTCAAGTGGTATGGCCGTCCGCCAATCGTTATACTGCGCTTAGTAAGCCAATTCGTACGCCGCTACGCCGTTTTTAAGAAACGTAGGCACGATCACAAGGTTCTTGCCTTTGACAAAGCCGATATCCGCGGTGTTCGAACTATCTTCCCGAGTATCCAGTACGATGTATGTTTCCGAGCCACGGATGAAAAATATTTCGCCGTGCCAGCGGCTAGCTACGTAGGTGCTGTCGTTAAGGATTACCAGGCCATCGCCGCCGGTCATCTCGGGGTAAAGGATTTCTGCCGTGTAATTTCCGTCTTTGCTGAATCTTTTCAGGCCCTCGCCGTCAAGCGCGTATAGATGGCCATCGTAGCATTCCAAGCCATTAACGTTAGGGCTATTCTCCACGATGATGGTGTATTCGCCATCAGGGGAGAAGGCGTAGATGGTGCCGGCACGCATGTCCGACACGTAGATCTGGCTGCCATCGGTAGCCACATCATTGAGGAAGCCGGCGCCGTCCACCGCCAGTATGTTTTCTATCTGACCGGTTGATACATCGATTATTTTCAGTTCGTCGATGTCGCTGACGTATAGCTTTCCATTCAGTATCGCCATGCCTTTCGGGGCATGCAGGCCTTCTGAGACCCACTTCAGCTCGGAAACGGTCCCGTCGGTCTCCAGGATGCTGATGAATCCGTCATTATCCTTGGCACTGGCGTCCGTGTTGCCGTTGCTGACATAAATTCGATCGTTCGCTTCGTCATACAAGGCAGATTCCGATCCTGTGAACAACGAGTCCGATTGCCAAGCAAGCGTAACCGAAGGTTCGGCTGCAGGCGTTTTTTCCATTTCGGACTGGCTCGTGGGGGTGCCACAGGCCGCGGCGGCCAACAGGCCGATTAGGGGAAGAGGTAATGATTTCATCTTTAGGGTTTTAATGGTTAGTGAGGAGTTAGAGTTCCTTTCGGAGGCGGGCCACCGGTATATTCATCGCTTCGCGGTATTTTGCTACCGTACGGCGCGCGATGCTGTAGCCTTTTTCCTTGAGTATCTCGGTTAGTTTCTCGTCGGCTAGGGGCTTGCGTTTGTCTTCGTTGGCAATGCACTCTTCGAGTATTTTCTTCACTTCCTTGTTAGAGACTTCCTCGCCGCTGTCGGTTTGGATGGCTTCCGAAAAGAACGACTTCAGTAGGAACGTACCGAACTCTGTCTGTACGTATTTCGAGTTGGCTACGCGCGATACGGTCGAGATGTCCATGTCGATACGGTCAGCGATGTCCTTGAGGATCATCGGCTTGAGTTTGCGTTCGTCGGCCGTCAGAAAATACTCGTATTGGTAGTTCATGATGGCGTTCATGGTCTTCAGCAGGGTCTGCTGGCGCTGTTTGATGGCGTCGATAAACCATTTGGCCGAATCCAGCTTCTGCTTGACGAACTGCACCGCCTCCTTCATCTTCTTGTCTTTTTGGGCGGCTTTGTCATAGTGGTCGAACATCTCTTGGTAGGAGCGGCTAACGCGCAGTTCGGGAGCATTACGGGAGTTGAGCGTCAGATGAAGCACGCCGTCGTTGTTGGTGATGTGAAAGTCGGGGATGACGTGCAATTGTTTTCCTGCCGCACCGCTGCCAGCATCGCCCGGCTTGGGGTTCAACTTCAGTATCTCACCCACGATTTCCCTCAATCCGTCGGAATCGATGTTAAGCGACCGCTCCAGCTTGTCGTAATGCTTTTTAGTAAATTCATCGAGGTAATTCTCGACAATTTCGATCGCCTGCTGAATGATCGGGTTATCCTGGTCTTTCTTGCGCAATTGGATGAGCAAGCACTCCTGGAGGTCGCGTGCGCCGATGCCTGCGGGATCAAATTTCTGGATTACCTTTAGCATTTCCTCCACCTCGGCTTCTTCGGCCATCACGTTTTGGGAAAAAGCCAGGTCGTCAATCAGCGACGATATGGGGCGGCGTAGGTATCCGTCGTCGTCCAGGCTGCCAATAATCTGTTGGCCGATGAGAAAATCCTTGTCGGAAAGGGCAAGAAGATCCAGCTGTTGCTGGAGGTTCTCGAAAAATGAATGCTGCACCGCTATGGGGATTTCCATGCGGTCATCTTCATCGTCGCTGCTATAGTTGCCGCTGCCGTAGTCGTTTATATCGTCGTTTTGAAGGTAATCTTCAATGTTGAATTCGTCCAGCTCGTTGCTTTGCTCAGCATCATGAACCGGATCGTCATCGGGGTCGCGGTCAGGATATTCCTCGGCCGGTTCAGACATGTTGGCCAGACTGGCATCTTCTAGCGCCGGGTTCTCTTCCAGTTCTTCTTTGATACGGGTATCCAATGACATGGTGGGCACCTGCAGCAATTTGATAAATTGGATTTGTTGCGGCGATAGTTTCTGTAAAAGCTTTTGTTGTAATGTCTGTTTTAGCATAATGGATTCGCTACGCAAACATACGAAAATAACCGACCGCAAGGGTCATCAAACAACATTCTTTTGGAGTACGCTCGCTAGGTTCAGGGTGTAGGCGAATGGAAATTCGTCCATCTCGCCTTGGCTGGTTGTTGCGCCCGATGGGCAAGGCGCAGTCCATTTTTTGATGGGACACGCGCCGGCAATTGAATAAAAAAATCGCGGCCGTTCAGCAGCGGTGCTAGACGGCGAAGCTTTCCCCGCAAGCGCAGGTACGGCTTGCATTGGGGTTGTGGAATTCGAATCCCTTGCCGTTCAAGCCTTCCGAGTAGTCGAGCTCGGTACCGGCTAGATAGAGATAGGATTTGATGTCCAGGCAGATTTTAACGCCTTTATCTTCCACGAACTGGTCGCCGTTCTGTTCGGTATTGTCGAATTTGAGTCGATAGCTCAGGCCCGAGCAGCCCCCGCTTTCGACCTCTACCCGTACGAAATAGGACTCGTCGTGGTTCTCCTGACGCATGATTTCCAGAATTCTGTCCTTCGCTTTATCCGTGATTGTTACCATGTTATTTCGTTTGCTTCAAATGCAAATATCGGCAAATATTCCGCTACGCGCAAGGGCGTTGCGTTTGGTAAACGTCATTTTGCCGTGTTTTTAGTCGATTAGTCCGGCTTTGTACAGTTGCCATGCCGGTGATTTGCTTCGCAGCCCGTCTACTGCTTCGGACAGCAACCGGCAGGTCCGGGCGATATCATCTGCCGTCGTGAAACGGCTTAAGCTGAAGCGAAGCGAGGAATGGGCGTCTTCGGGCGTGACTCCCATGGCTAGCAATACGTGCGAAGGATCGCGATCGCCGCTGACACACGCCGACCCGGACGACAGGGCCAGCGCGGGCAGTTCGAGCATGATTTCTTGTGCTCGGAGGTGGCGGAAGGTGATATTACTGATATGCGGCAGGCGGGGTACGGTGCTCCCGTTGTTTCGAATGGCGTCGATCTGCTCCAGCTCGCGCTCAAGTCGGTCGCGTAACGCGCTCACTTGGGCCTGGTGAGTCGACAGCGATAAGCTGGCCAGCTCGGCGGCCGCGCCCATGCCCACGATGGCGGGGACGTTGAGCGTGCCTGCCCGCAGGTGGTTCTCCTGGCTGCCGCCGTGCAAGAGGGCGCCGGTCTGTATCGGTCTGCGCCGGCGCCGGATATACAGCGCGCCAACCCCCTTCGGACCGTGGAATTTGTGGGCGCTCATACACAGCATATCCGCGGCGACGGCGTTGACGTCGATCGGCAGCTTGCCGGCGGCCTGCGTGGCGTCGCAGAAAAACAGGACGTCACGGGCTTGGGCAAGACGTGCAATTTCGTCGATGGGGTGGAGCACTCCGGTTTCGTTGTTGGCGTGCATCAGTGCAATCAGGACGGTGTCCGGACGAATGGCGGCTTCGAGTTGCGCGAGTGATAGCGATCCATTGGCATCCACGGGCAGGTAGGTGACAGTCGCCCCTTGCTTCTCCAGTTGCGCACAGGTGTCGAGTACGGCCTTATGTTCGGTCTGGCAGGTGATGATGTGGCGCCCCTTGGAGAGGTAATGTGCATAGACGCCTTTCAGGGCCATGTTGATGGCTTCCGTGGCGCCGGATGTGAAGATGATTTCCCGTGGCGCGGCGCCGATGAGGGCGGCCACCTGCTTGCGTGCCTGCTCCACCGCTTCGGCGGCGATACGGCCCGCACGGTGCGTCACGCTTGAGGCATTGGCATACTGATCGGTCAGGTACGGCATCATCGCATCCAGCACGTGTGGGTCCAGGGCGGTCGTGGCTGCATTGTCAAGATAGATCGGTTTCTCCATTCCGCTAAATTAACGTTTTTGGAGGTGTTGCGGGCGATGGCGTGTCAGGATTTGCGGGCTTTCGCTGGTCGCGCGCGATTTTTTCGCTAATATTGGCATCTAAACACCAACCATGATCGCATTCGCCAACGCAAAAATCAATATTGGTTTACAGGTTATCCGTCGGCGGGAAGACGGCTACCACGACTTGGAGACCGTTTTTTATCCGATACGGATGCACGACGTAGTGGAGGTAATCGAGAGCTCGGAGACCCGCTTTTTTGCATCGGGCCTTGCCATTCCGCATTCTCATGCCGGCAACCTCTGCTTGCGGGCTTATGAGCTCGTACGTAGCCGGGTGGACATCCCCCCGGTAGACATCTATTTGCATAAGGTAATACCCGTTGGCGCTGGCCTCGGGGGCGGATCGTCCGATGCCGCAGCCGTGCTCCGTGTCCTCAACGACCTGTTCGCCATTGGCCTTAGCGACTCCGAGCTGATGGCGATGGCGCGTCAGCTCGGTGCCGACTGTGCCTTTTTCCTTCGCAACAAGCCTGTTTTCGCGACCGGCATTGGCGATGTGTTTACCGACGTTAACGTTAATCTTGCCGGATACCATTTGGTGGTCGTCAAGCCTGATGTCCACATCGACACCGCTGAGGCTTATCGGGGCGTCATGCTGCGTCCAGAGGGTAATGGCCTGTCGGACGCGATCCGTCTGCCCGTGGCGGCCTGGAAAGATCGCATTGCTAATGATTTCGAGGGGAGCATCTTTGCCCGGCACCCTGCGATCGGCAAACTCAAAGCAGATTTATACGAGGCCGGCGCGCTTTATGCTGCCATGAGCGGAAGCGGTTCGGCGGTATTTGGCATCTTTGAGAAGCGGGCGGAGCTGGGCCAAACAATGGACGCGTGCCAAGTGTTCTATATTGACAGCGAATGATTGCGTTTGAAGCCGAAATAGAGAAATATGGTGCGCACGGCGAAAAGTCAGGGTGGTCGTATGTGGCTGTCCCTAGCGTGCTGGCCGGCCAGCTCAAACCCGGTTGCGCAAAAAGTTTCCGCGTGCGAGGTACGCTCGACGCCTTGGCAATAGCCGGGGTGGCGCTCATCCCCATTGGCGATGGAGACTTTATCTTGCCGGTGAATGCGGCGATGCGCCGAAAGCTGAAAAAAGCCGAGGGTAGCCGAGTGGCGTTGTCCCTCGAAGAGGATACGGAATTCAAGATCGAGGTCCCCGGGGAGTTGGAGGCGGTGCTGGATGCAGACGAAGGAGGTTTGTGGGAGCGTTTCATGGAGTTAGCACCTTCCCATAGAGGCTATTTTATCAAGTATTTTAACGAAGCGAAAACGGACGCAACCCGTACCAAGCGCCTGTTGATGATTGTAGAAGCGATGGAGTTGGGGCTGGATTTTGGCGCGATGATTCGCTTATCGAAATCAAGAAAGGAAAAATTAAACTAAAGGGATTGGGCGAATGGCACACCTGTTTCGATTTAATACGCTTTGGCTATGCGCGTGGCTGACGTCCGTATGCATGGCCTGTGCCCAACCGGAGGGTGCGGGCGCCGAAAAAAGGAATCCGATGAAAAAGCTGGAGGTAGGGGATTCCATGCCCCATTTCGTATTACTAGACCATAGAGGCAAGGAATTCGACACGAGGGATGTCGTGGGGAAGCAAGCCCTCGTGGTGTACTTCTATCCGAAGGACGACTCACCGGGCTGCACGCGACAAGCCTGTGCCGTACGCGACCAATTTGAGGCCTTCGCCGCGTCCAATGCGATGGTTATCGGTATTAATTCCGGGAGCGTGGAAAGCCACCAGGCGTTTCGGGAGAAGCACAACCTGCCGTTCACCTTGCTTAGCGACCCGAATAACGAGGTGTTAAGGATGTTTGGCGTACGCAATTTTCTTTTCCTTACTGGACGCGAAACCTTCGTCATCGGGCTGGATGGCAAAATTGCCTACACGTTTCGCGGCATGTTTAAAGATGAAGAGCATATAGAAGGCGCGCTGGCCTATCTGCAGGGGAGTACGCAGTAGCTTGCGGGTACCTCGGGCAAGAGGACGATTTCGGTTTTCGTATCCGTAGTCAGCCGGTACCGTTTATGTCGCAAGCAAGAGACGGTAAACCGTACGGCGTAAATGAATAAGAGGCTGGCTCATAAAGGCAGCCTCTTATTTTATTTTTATTTCGCTTATTTGGATTTCCCTATGCACCTCTTCGGGTTTATTCGTCTGACTTCCATGTGCTTGCACATGAAAACAGCAGTGTGTGGCGAGAAAAACACCTCCTTTTAAGCCCTATTACCTGAACCAGTTAATGGCCATTCCCTTAAGCCTGGACGAGTTGGTCCGAAAGGGGCTCCCGGCACGCGCCTCGCGCAGTGTGTTCGAGGAAGTGGTGAACCTGCTTGCCGGAGATGCTAACTGGAGAAGGAGACAGATTAACATGTAATTTTAAATTTGTAGAGAAGTATATTCCGTTGAGAAGATGTGTAACGTGCTGAACGGTAGTAGCAGTTGTTTTTACCGTCGGTTAGTTTCTCCGAGTCTCCTATGGCGCAGCGCAGTAAAGCCCTTGTGGACAAAATACACGAGGCACGCGGTGAAAAATTGTCAAGAAGCTATGTGCAAGGTTGACGAAACATCATGGGATACGAAGCAAGGTCAAGAAAAAATAATCTCCGAAACGAATAAAATCGGGCCATATTTCGGGGTAGGCCGAAAAACTTTTTGGCCCGCTTTTTTTTGGGAATATGCCCTGGTGCTATCAAAAACGTCGATTTTCGCGTTTTTCGAAAACAGCTACACGCGTGTAAATCGGATTACACACGTGTAAATGGGAATTGCATGCGTGCAAACCGGATTTACACGCGTGCGGTTTCGGTTAGCACGCGTGCAGATCGGAATGGCATACGTGCAAAAACGGGATTTACACGCGTGCGGTTTGGAATAGCACGCGTGCAGATCGGAATTGCATACGTGCAAACGGGATTTACACACGTGCAGTTTCGGTCAGCACGCGTGCAGATCGAAATGGCATATGTGCAAACGGGATTTACACGCGTGCGGTTTCGGGTAGTACGCGGGCAGATCGGAATGGCGCACGGGCAAATGGGAATTGCATACGTGCACTGGGCTTCGAGCTCTTTGGTAGACACACTTCCTGGGATGGTACCTTCTTGACCAAACCCAACCTATCGGCCAAAACAGACCAATCAAACCACCACCATCCCACAACCACACTGATTTCGAGGAAAACTAAAAAAGGCCGCCAATAAATGCGAGGCAGCCTCTTCTTTCGGTCCCTATCGCAGATCTATGGAAACCACGGTAAATTATGCGCCTTGAATTTTCCTTCCGTGATGGTTATGGCATCCGGATCTTCGAGGGCAACCTCCTGAAGATGCACTTGAAAAGTACCCTCAAGCATGGCGTATCCCGTGATGTTAGGTAAACCGGAATGCCCCCGTCCGTCACCGATTTTGAAATCGGTGATCGTCAATTTCCCTATGGCCTTTTCTGGATCAAGGACGCCGTATACTTTCGTCGCTTCTTGCCCTCCTATGCTGAGTTGGTAAAGGGCATAAAAACCCGAGTTTTCACCGTCAAGCATTACGTCGTATGTGCCTTTGGGATTTTTAAATTCCTCAGCCGACAGATTTAGGTATAAATGGAAAGCATCCAACACTTCTTCATTGTCCGTGGCGCCGTCGGGCGTGAAAAACGACGTCACGGTCACGACGTGCCGTCCGGTATGCTCGTCGGGAAGGGTAAGGACGTAGGCCGATTCCGCTTCGCGAAGGGTCCCGTCTATTTTCATGCTGAGCTTACCAGCGTCCAAATCCAACGGATTGGTGATCTCGTCTTTTTTACAGGAGACGACGGTAGCCGCCAACAGCACGAAACATGCTAAAAGGCGGATAGGCTCTGCCCAGTGTCTGATTGTCAGTTTCATGAGTGGTTACTTTATTTGGAAGTTGTAGCCTACGCGTAGCGCTACCAAATTTAGGCTGCCCCCGTCGCCTGATACGCCCTGGAACCGGACGCCGATATCCCAGGCATCCATGAGGTAGCCGACGCCGGCCCCATAGCCCAAGTGCGTAGAGGAATAGCTACCCGATAAATTCCCGAATCCCTCGCCTTTGACCTTGACCGCGTTGCGGATGGTGGTTAACCCGACCTGTCCCTCGCCGTAGAGGTTGCCGAAGCGATGGCGATAACCTGCCAAAACGGGAATGAGCGTGGTTGAGCCTGACACAGCGTCGCTTCCGTCTTTCATGCCGAAACGCAGGAAGCCGAGCGTCAGGGTAGCTTGACCCGCGTCGCTGAGTCCGTACATTCCCTTGGCCGAAGCACCGATGCCGACGTTTGACCCTTCGCCAAAGTCGCCCAGCGGCAAGCCGACGTCAACGCCCACGCCCACGTGGATGCTTCCTTTTTCCTGAGCAGTAGCTGTCAAGATTGCACAAGTGCTGGCCAAAACGATTAATAGTAGTTTTTTCATGGATTGTTTTAAAAGTTATTGATAGATGGTAAGATGAATTTGCTCCCAAAAAGACGGGTATTCGTCGAAAAATGAAAGAGGAAGTGAGTATCGGGTGGGTTTGGTGGAGTATTGAGGAGTTTCTAGTTAGAATTTGAACAATTTGCGCCGCAGGACGCCCTCGTATGGCGGATTCTCGTTGGGAGAGGCGGTATTCTCACTGTGGAGGGTGTTATGGTAACTGGACGTTTTGACGCCTTAGGCAAATTCATATATTTACCGAATAGATCAGCCAACTTAATCAACAGATTTGCAATACATCGGCGGTATCAGTCATCAATCCGAAATTACGGGAGCGTTTTTTTGTGGCGCTATGGCCGTGTTGGCGTTCTTTGTGGCGATACTATATGCCAAAAACAAAGAGCGTATTTACCTGTACTATGCTCTGTTCTTAGTGTTTTCGCTAGCTTATGGCTTCGTTAACATCCGAGCGCAGACGTGGGTGGGCGAGGTTTTCGGCAGCGTCTTTCAGGGCAATCTGCGTTTTGTGGAGCCTTTCACATTGTTGGCGTTTGCCTCTTATATCGGCTTTGCGATGGAGCTGCTCGAGATTCGGAGCAATAATGCGCGTGTGGCGCACATCTTCACGGTTTGGGCTCTTTGCTGCGTGGTATACGCGGTGGGTTACGGTGTTTTTTACGATTATATTGCTCCATTTTCCTTGACAATTTTCGTCGCCGTACGAATCGTTATATTTTCCCTGAGCGCTTACTATTTAGTGTGGATAATCAGGCGTACGACTTCGCCTGTCAAGACGCCATTTTTGATGGGGAGCTATGCGTATTTCGCAGGATCGCTTATGGCATCTGCACGGTTCGCGTTTGAAGACCTGCCTTTTCCGGCTTTATATCGCGTTTCGGCTACCAGTATTTTTGAGATGGGCATCTTGGTCGAAACCTTGTTCTTTGCACTCGCTTTAGGCCAGAGACTTTTGTTTCTTACCCGCGAGCGGGAGCGTGCGCAGGAGCGACGGCTGGAACGCATCAGTGAAGAAGGACGTTTGGTCAGTGAGCAAAATGAAGAACTGGAACGCCGGATTAAAGCGCGGGAAAAGGCTGTGCTTCAGGCCCAGGAACGGCTCGCCGATGAAGAGAAGATGCGGTTGAAGGCGGAGTTTGAACGGGAATTGGCCCGCTCCGAGACGATTGCCCGGTCGTTAGAGATCAACCCCCACTTCCTCCACAACTGCCTCAACTCGATTATGTATTTAATCCAAAGCGACCAAAATAAAAAGGCTACCCAATACTTGACTGTGTTCAGCCGGTTTATTCGATTGGTGCTCGAGGCCTCACGAAAAGCCGCTATTTCCGTGACGGAGGAGCTTGCGATGATCGAAAAATACCTGAAGCTTGAACGGAATCGGTACGGCAAGGATTTTTCCTATAGGATAACAGGAGCTAGCCAGCCGATGCTAGGCGGGGTGATGGTGCCGCCGATGCTTCTCTATCCCGTGGTAGAAAATGCCGTGTGGCATGGTGCCATGAGCAGTCCCGACGTGAACAAAAAGATCACTATTGATGTGGGACTACAGGCCGGACAGCTGATCATCTGTATTGCGGATAACGGCGTGGGCTGGCTAAGCGGGCAGCGGAAATCGCGACAAGGCAAGTCGAACGCCCATACGGGTATTTCGCTGACGCGGGAACGCATTAAATTATTTAATCATACGTTCGAAAGCACGATAGATTTTAGGATAGATGAGGTCAATGACAGTGTCCAAACCGGCACGCAAGCTATTTTTGCTATCACGTTATCGGAAAGATAGTTATATTCGCCTACATCGCCATATTATGAAAAACTTCAAGTACTTTACCTTGCTCCTTTTGGGAATCTGCGGTGGGGCGCGTGCGTTCGCTGCCGATGGCTTCTCGGATCCCGTTTTGGATAGCCTTCGGCTGCTGTTGCACAGCGAGGCGGATGACTCCACCAAGGTAGAACTTAATATCAAAATATCAAGGCACAAGCACCGAGGCAACCACGGCCAACAGGCGTGTATCGAGCACGCGGTCGTTGCCGTGGACTTAGCGGCGAACATGGCCAATACGCTGTTGTATGCCAAAGCCCTCGATAACTTGGGGTTGCTCTACCGCTATCACCAATATTATGCGGAATCACTTCCCCTGCACAAAAAAGCGTTCGATCTGATCGAACATCTTCCCCATGCTCCGGCGCTGAGCAAAATGATTTATGCTAATAATACCGGGGTGGCGGCGCGCCACAATGGCGATGACGTGGTGGCGGTAAAATATTACCTGCGATCGCTGGCCATTGCCAAGGATGTAGACGACAAAAAGAACATGGAAATCGCTTCCAGTGGTATCGGCATCGTGTTGTTGAGCATGGGAGGCCGGGAGGAGGAGGGACTATCGTACATGCACCAAGCCTTGGAGCTGGCCACCGAGGCAGGCAATACGTTAGGACAGGCCATGCATTATCTTTCTATCGGCAGCTATTACGATGAGCAGGGTGCCTACGAGCAGGCGCGAGACTATTTTCGCCAGCTTCAGGAACTGAATGAAGATATGGACGATAAACACGGTCTCGCTATTACGTTCCGGGCGTTGGGAACCAGTTACTTGCGTGAGGGGGCGGATTTGTCGACGGCCGAGCGCTACTTTCAGCGTTCGAAAGCCTATTATGAAGAAGAGGGGCATGATATCGGTTTGGCTTATGTCCTGTACCAGCTCGGCGATATCCGTTATCGGAATAACCAGCGCGCTGAAGCCTTGCCTTACTTCCAACAGGCGCTGGAGACCGGCTACAAGCACGCCAACAAGAGCCTGATCCAGGAAAACGCCGAGCGCATTGCACAGATATACGAAGACCAGCAGGACACCAAACAGGCGCTGGCCTATTATAAAACGGCGCAGGTGTATAAGGATAGCATCGCGCGCCTTGAGCAAGAAACAGCGGTCATGGCGATCAAGCGGAAATACGATTTTGAGAATAAGGAAAACGAGATCCGCTTGCTGACCAATGAGAAGCTACTTAAGGATGCTGAGCTGGAGCGGCGCGTGCTTATCATTTATTGTATGTCCGGTGTCGTGGTGCTTTTACTGGGGCTCATTTTTTTCCTGGTTCGGATTAGGCGCCTTCGCAAGCGGGCCTTGGGGATCATTGCGCGGCAGCGGGAGGACAAGGTGCGGGCCGAATATGAGAAGAGCCTGATGGAAGCTGAAATGATCGCCACGCGCATGCAGGTAAACCCCCATTTCATGTTCAATAGCTTGGGTGCGATCCGGTACATGATTCAGAAAAACGACAACGAAGAGGCCATGCGCTACTTGGTTACCTTCAGTCGGTTTATCCGCCGGGTACTCGAAACTTCCGAACAGCCCATACACACGGTGGGGGCGGAACTGAGCCTGCTGGAGGACTTCCTAAAATTGGAAGCCATCCGGTTCGACGAGGATTTTGAATATTATGTCGACGATGGCGTGCATCGGTGGGCGGAGCACAAGGTCATGCCCGCTATGTTGTTGCAGCCGTTCGTCGAGAATGCCATCTGGCACGGCTTATTGCCCAGCCAAAAGTCCCACAAGCGACTGATGATAGAGGCGATTTCAACGGACTCGGGCATCACCATCAGCATCGAGGACAACGGTGTTGGCTTTGTGAACCACGAACCCGAACCGCGGGGCCACACCAGCATGGGCCACCGGATTACCAACAAGCGGATCGAACTGTATAACAAGAGTTTTGGCGGACATATCGATTGGCATATCAAAGGGTTGACCGACGCGGAAGGAAATTTGGCGGGCACGCGTGTGCAGGTGACCATCGGCATCGACCGGGATTCCGATACCACAGCCGCGTCGGATCCGCTAAGGTCGATCAGAACTAAGCCTCCCGTCGGCAATGAAGTGGAACTATCCCGAATGTTGTCCAACGGCCTGGCCGCCAACTCCCATTAACGCAATATAAAAGGATGAAAGTAGCCATTATCGATGATGAGCAGCACTGCATAAAAAGTCTCTTGCTGCATATTAACGGTCTGTTTCCCGATTTTGAAGTCGTTTTTCACAGCACGAAACCCCGCGAGGCCCTTAAGACGCTGCGGAGTACGGAGATAGACCTGCTTTTCCTTGACGTGGAAATGCCCGAAATAAACGGGTTTGAATTGCTAGACATGCTGGAACAGCCATCTTTCGACGTTATTTTCACCACGGCGTATAGCCAGTACGCCATCTCGGCGTTTCGTGCTAGGGCGGTCAATTACCTGCTTAAGCCTATCGATGAGACCGAGTTGGTAGAAGCGGTTTCCAGTTGGCAGGAACGGCGCGAATTGGAAAACGACACGAACCAGATCAGTGCGCTCATTGAGAGCCTAAAGAAAGACGAGTTGCTCGGAAACAAGGTGGCGGTGCCTATCCTCGATGGATTCGAGTTTATCGACGTTAAGTCGGTACTCTATTGCCAAAGCGAAAACAACTACACGAACATCCACTTCGACTGTGGCAAGAAACTGTTGATCAGCAAGACGCTCAAAGAGTTTGAGAAGGTAATGGAGAAATTTCTCTTCATCCGCACGCACCAATCGTACCTGATCAACCCCAATCACATGAAAAAATACGTGCGCAACGACGGCGGCTATATCGTGCTGGCCAACGGCAAGGAAATACCGGTCAGCGCAAACCGCCGACAGCTCATCGTCGGTCTTTTCGAAGCCATCAAGCGATAATTTTTAGGCGCTCGTTGGACTGGCTCATTCCTCCCCGGGGCCATGGTCCGGCTGATGCCACGCCACGCGTCCGCAGTACCACGGTTTGGCATATGCCGGCGGCGATAGGGCGAGGCGCAGTGCGCAGTCCTGCGGGAAATTCGTGCGAATACTAACCCAAACCAGCCGAATACTCATTAACTATTGCGGCCTGCTGCAAATTGGACTTGCTTTGGGACTTGATTAGTAACGCACTCCCACGAGGAGGCGCTGAGGCAACCAAAACAACATCTATCCATGAAACCAGGCCCTACTATCCCACGCTTAGCGGTATCGCTGACCTGGCCCACGCATTTCATACCCCATGAGAACCATGCATAACAGTCAAACGATTAAGACATGTTGCCAACAAGTACTTGTGGGATGCGTGATGCTTTTTTGCTGGTTAAGCAGTAGCGGGCAGGACCTGACCAACTTGCGGCAGGCCCGCCCCGTCGTGTTTTCGGGCAATTTCCAAGCGCGTAGCTTCATATATAACGCGAGTGGCATTCCGGGCCGGCAAGACCCATTCAGTTATATGCTCGATGGCAACGCCACGGTGTCGCTCTACGGATGGAGTGTGCCGTTCTCCTTTACCTACAGCCAACAAGACAAATCATTCCGGCAGCCTTTCAACCAGTTTGGGATGAGCCCGCGTTATAAATGGGTAACGTTGCACGGCGGATATCGCAACCTCAGTTTCTCGCCCTACACGTTGGCCGGGCACACCATGCTGGGAGGAGGCTTTGAACTGAATCCCGGCAAATTGCGGGTAGGGTTTATGTACGGTCGATTGAACCGCGCCACGGTTATCGACACCACCTTGCAGGCCTTGGTTCCTTTTTCGTTCTCGCGCAAAGGCCTTGCCGCCAAGCTAGGCTACGGCACGCAGGAGAACCATTTTGAGCTTTCCTTCCTAACGGCAAAGGACGATTCCACCACCCGCCCGATGGACGTAATTCCGGACGGGAGCAAGGTGTTGGCGGCTGCCAATAGCGTGTTGGCGTTCAAGGCCAGGCTCGCCTTTTTCCAGCGCAAGGTTTTTATGGAGAGCGACGGTGCGGTGAGCCTGTATACGAATGACATCAATTCACCCATCAGTATAGACTCCTTGGATAACGCCTTGTTGGAAGCGTTGCGGGGCAGCTTCCACGTCAATGGCTCGTCGCAACTGTTCACCGCGCTGAACGTGGGTATGGGCTATGCCGAACGCTATTATAGCATCAAGGTAAACTACCGCCGGATAGCGCCCAACTTTAGATCGATGGGAACATATTTTTTCAGTAATGACTTGGAGGCGTATACCATTAACCCGACGTTTAGCCTGCCTTCGGGCAAGCTGCGGGCAAACTTGAATGCGGGCATACAGCGGGATAACCTGCAGAACCAAAAGGAGGCCACCAATAAGCGATTCGTGGGAACGGCCCACGTCGCCGCTCAGTTTACAGAGCGGCTTGGACTGGATTTTAATTACAGTAATTTCTCCAATAACCAGACGCCGAAAACATTACGGTTTGCCGACTCCCTGAAAGTCGTGCAGACCACGCAGGTTTTTAGCTTCATGCCGCGCTACCTGATTGTGCGGCCGGCAACCACCCATATGGTCATGGCGTCGGTCAACCTAAGCGGGATGAAAGATTTTAACGGCTATTTCGATTCGGAAACCACGCAGCGCGACATCCATACCAACCAGTATATGTTGAATTATACCGTATCATTCCCCGCCAAGCGGGTGAGCGTGTTCGCCAATCTCAATTACACAGACCTGAAGCACAGCGCCATGAACGACACCTATCGGGGCGCGAGCCTCGGCGGAAATTACAGCTCGGCCGATGGTAAGGCCCAGCTGGGCTTGAATGGCAGCGTGACGCAAGGAATCGCCGAGCTGTCCGGAAAGAGCCTGATCATCAACGCCTCGATGAATGCCTCGTACCAATTGAACAGGCACCACGGCTTGCGGACGAATGTGTTCGTCACCAACAATAACCCCGGCACGGCGATTATTTCGACCAATCCGGCCTTTACGGAGACCCGCGGCGAACTGGCTTATCAATTTACCTTTTAAATCCTATACGCGATGAAAAAAATAGGTAACGGCCTTCGGTGGGCCACCTTTCTAGTGTTAGTGCTTACCGTTTTACAACCCGTTGTTGCACAAGTAAATTTGCAGGTCAATATTGTGCCGCCTTACCAAAGCAATATTAGCGAGTACGCGTCGCGTCCGGACCTAATCCTGCTTACGCTGACGAATACGTCGACCAGTACCCAAAACGTACAGCTGAGAGGAAACATATCCGGGAGCAACGGAGTCGCCCTTATTCTGAAAGAGGGATTCCGTAGTCCGAGTCCAATCGTTTTGGGACCGATGGAAACCAAGACCCTCAACGGCAACGACCTTATCCATTTGTTTGACTATAACAACCTGGAGCTGGTAGGCCTGTCCGAACGGGACTTTATTAATGGCACCGGCCTTCCGGAGGGTACGTACGATTTTTGCATCCGCGCGTTTGACTATCATCAGCCTAGCGTCCCGCTCAGTCCGGAAGAACCCTTGGGATGTACCATGTTGACCATTACTAACCTCGAGCCACCCACCATCGTGTCACCGTTCCACGAACAGGAAATCGTCAGCACGGGACTGCAGAGTTTTGTCATTACCTGGTCTACGCCAGTAGGCGCGCCGCCACACCTGCGGTACCGGGTAAGGATGGTTGAGTTGCTTACCGACCGCGATCCCATGGAGGCAATATGGAGTGCCAACACGTTTTTCGAGCGGATGGTCAACCAAAATACGCTGCTGTACGGGCCGGCCGAACCCGCGCTTACGCCCGGGCGTAGGTACGCGCTGGTGGTAGAGGCGGAAGACCCGCTTCGGCGGACCGCGATCCGCAACAACGGGCAAAGCGAGGTTGTTGTCTTCACCTATGGTGAAAATCCCGCATTGGCCGGGCTCGGGGAGGATGATGGAGATATCCCCTCTGCCGTGTCGCCTTCGGCGCCCGCCGAACAGCCCGCGACCGAAAAGGTTTTCGCGACGCATACCGTCAGCGGAACACTGAGGTGGGCCTTTCGCGAGCAGGAGCATCGCCATGCGGTGTCGCTCCGGCAGCAGCAGAATATGACCCAAATTCGTGAAACCCTGGCCAGCGACGCCATGGGGGCGCAGGTGCAGCATAGTGGCTTGATGCATGCGGCTGGCAACCTCAACGGAGCGATACAGAACCCCACAGCCTTACTGAAAGCAGACCCGACAGTCGGCACTGCGTATAAGCCCTCGGCTTTTCAGTCGGTAGTGGCCCAGCCAGCGATGAATTTCACGGCGGCCCTTCACACGCCGCTGCCCGTGAGTGCTAGCGGCGCTACGGGTGTGGAGCTGAGCCGTGTGCAAAGCCCTGCGCGTGCCGCCTCCGAGAGCTATCCGCTAGCGGATGGAACACTGACGGTACAAGCCCGCATGAAGCCGGACGCAGGACGTTTCGTGCAGCCAGGAAGCCCGATTACGGTAGGCACGGTAACAACCAACAGCGAAGGCCAATTCATGCTGGAGATCGTGGATCCCAAGTTTGTAGGCGTCAGGAACGTAAGCCTTTTCTTGGTGGGCAATATGCCCGATTTCGAGCCATTCGAGGTGGAAATCGGCTCCCTGGATCCGGAACAGCCTGACCTTGACGTGGGAGAGCATACGTTAATAGCGAATACTTTCCGTTTCCAGCCATCGTTTGAGGTCGAAGGCGAATACGGCGAAGGGCTCGATAGCGAATTGGATGTTACGGTTTACCGCGAAGTTGCGGAGATCGAGGCCAATCCCCACCTAAAGCAGGAAGGAGTGCTCAGCAGTCAGGATCGCATCACTAAAACAATCAACGGCAAGGAGATGGTCGCCGTGGGCAAGGCGAAGGCGGCATTGTCCGGAAAGCAATATGCGGCGTTCGGCGCCCTGTTTTATTCCAGTAGTTTATGGGTAGAGGTGGTGCCGCAGTCGGAAGCGCTGCAGGCGCGCACCATACGGCTTGCCGTAGCGGAGGATCAGGTGGCCAAAAATGAGGTCCTCGTTGTTGGGCCGACATATCAGCTTCGCGCCGCTCCGCCATCGGTGTCGGGCCGCGTGGTCATCAAATCCGGCGCCAATGTCCAAGGCATTGCAGGCGCGTATGTGCAGGTAGGATTTAATCCAGACGACCGCGCGCATACGGGCGTGGTGGCGATGCCTTTGATGGCGCCCGTGACGGCCACCCTAACCTCGGGCATGGTTCCGGCCGGCACCCAAACCCAAGCGCAGGCATCGGTGTCGCCCGTGGTGGTGGCCTCGGGAATGACGCTGGCGAGCGGATCGATCCCTGCGCAGGAGTCATCCATCCCGGCAGCGAACTGGGTGGGCAGTGGGGCCAGGTTTGCAGCTCCGGCGGTCGTAGACAACCACGGCAACTTCAATGCACTGCCCGAACTAGCCCAGATTAATATCGAGGAGATTACTTACCAAACCGATGCGCCGTATACAGTGCGCACCGATAGTGCTGGCGATTTTTATATCGGAAACCTGCCCATGCTCAAACCTGGGGCGAGCTATACGGTTAGGATGATCCAATTGCCGGTAGATTATCGCAACATGGCGGTCATGCCCGAGACACGCGTGTTTACCATCACGCCTACGCCCGGAAGTGACAACTACCAGGAGTTCGTCGTCAGCCCAGACCTCGTCACGGTCAGCGGCAGGGTGGTCGATCAGGCTGGGAATCCCGTGCGCAGCGCGCGACTGAATTTCCAAGGCGGCAGCTCCTGGGCAGAAACTGGGGACGATGGCACCTTTGCCGTGCAATATTATGCGGGCGATCATGTATTGCAGATTAGAAAACAGGGCTACATGGCTTTGGACCTGCCCATTGAGGTGTCCGAAAATGCCGCACAGCAGCTAGGCGATGTAGGCCCATTGCGACGGCAGTCGGGCAATGTCCGTTTCGTCGTGCACGATCAGGATGACGCTGCACTGCGGCTTGCGCACGTTGGGATTACGGCTTACGATACTACGGCGCGCACGGACGCAGAAGGAACCTGGACGCTACAGGGAGTGGACGGTCCGGCCTTGGTGACCGTAGTTCCGGATACGGCCAGCGGCTACGTGGGAGGACAATATAGCATCGACGTACCGTTAGATGGGCAGATCACCGAGGTGGCGATACCGTTGGCGCGCGGCGTCCACGTATATGGCAAGGTCAGCCACGGTACTTCGCCCGTTGCCACGGCGACGGTGGAGGTCAGCGGGAGACCGTACCTCAAAGCTACCACCAATGATGCGGGACTATATAGCCTGTACGTGCCTGCGGGCGAGGAGACGCTGCGCGCGGGCAAACAGGGCTATGTGGGAGCCGAAGAGGTGGGTATACTGCAAGCCGGCGTGGCACGTGAAATCAACTTTGAGCTGAAAGACGGCGGGGGAAAAGACCTGTCCACGCTGTTGGGCTTCGAGATACAGCTGGAAAGCACCAAGCCTGACCCCGATGTTCCGGAGGGCGAAATATGGAAAGGGAAGTTTGTCAACCTCCAGGCCCATCCCGAGTTGTTCGAAGGCACGGCAGTTGCCGAATTGCCGTTTGATAAAATCCACGTTACCTTCGATGCCCAAGGAAAAGCGATTCCGAAGGACGGCGAGGTAGTAACCTCGAAGAAATCGCTACCCGTCAGGCTTTTCGATTACTTGCCACTACGCCTGGAAGGTGACGAGTACCTCACGGTAAAACGCAATCCGGAGGGAAAGGGAAGTATCGGTGGAAAGCTGCGCGTCGACGGTCAGGCGTTCCAGCGGAGGACGCTGGGCATTAACTATGGCAACCTAGGCAAAACCTACCTCACGCCGCATGCCGAATCGGGCATCGTCGACATTGAGGTGTTCCACGAAGATATCCATGGCGGGGTGCCCGAGTTTACCCTTCAGCTGGGGCGGCTGGATCAGGACTCGGTAGCGATTGAGCTTTACGGTTTTAACCTGACGCTCGACTTAGCCCGTGCGCGGGTCAGTCAGCTCGGACTCTCGCTCGCCGGTAGCATCACTACGCCTGTGTTGGGGATTATTGACTCCACGCGTATCACGGTGAATGCCTTGACGATCAGTAAAACGTTCGGTATCGAGTCGTTGCTGATTGACGAAACGACGATCCCCGAGCTTCGCATTGGTGACTGGGCCGCGCGCCTAGGCAGCGTGTCGCTCGATGAAGGTGGCTTCAGGTTTAATGGCTCGCTGGACGTCGATTTCCCATATTCCGACAAAGTGACCTTGGCGTTTGAAGAACTGCGCATGGCAAAAGATGCCATCTATGGCGGCAAGTTCCATCTGCCGGAGATCGGGATGAACGTCTACCACCTCCTCGAGGTCAAGACCGGAATCAACCCGCTCTCATTCAGCCGGATTGGCGAGACGGACGTGTACAGCTTGGGTGGGAGCGCCGTCATGAAGCTGCAGAAGTTAATTTCAACGGAGTTTGAAGTGAATACCTTGCAGATCCAAACGGACGGTAAATTCTTTATCGACATACCCTTCGACAAACAGGCCGACCTGGGATTCGCCTCGTTGGCAATCAACGGCATCGACGTCAGTAACCCGGATCAGGGCGCACCATACGTTTCGCTACGGGGCGAGTTTAAAACCGAGATTCCCGGACTCAAGTTCGAGGTGGGGAATATTCGGTTCACGGCGGACGCAAGCGGCAACGTGAACTACGCCGTCGACAAAGTAAAGGCGACGCTGGATGTGCCGATCCTGACCGCGGGCGTGGAGCTATCGCTCCTGGACGATGCGGAGAAGCACGGGTTTGCCGGCGCCGGCACGTTGGCAATCCCCGAGTCGCCGGTCAGTGCGGATATCGACTTTTTCTTCCACCGGATGAAGTCGGGAGGCGGTTTGGCGCTGGGAGGCAATTTCCAGACGGGTGCCGTGATACCGATTGGGTCGATTACCATCGATAAATTGGGTGGCGGATTCTCGTATGCATCACATTCCAAAGCATTCTCCGCCAGCATACAGGGCGCTATATCGGTAACGGGGCTGTCGTCGGCAGCCAAACTCGACAATATTGACCTGACCGTGGCGAAAGATCCCTTGGGCGTCGTCATCGAAGGTTCGGTCGAATTGGTGGTGGCCGATGTATTGAAACTGTCCAAGGCACATGTCATGCTAAATACCCCGTCCAAGAAGATGACGGTGGCCGTGGACGCCAAATTCGAGCCACTTCCCAAATTGGGCGCCCTGCAAGTAAATGGCGATTTTGCTGTCAGCTGGGACGAAAATGATACCTATGCGTTTTTTGGCGCGCAAGCGAAAGCCTCCTTGCTTGGGTTTCAGCAGGCGACGGTCGACTACGTGATGGCATTCAATGTCAAAAATCCGAAAACCAACAGCAATGCCTCCGTCCGAAATTACTTTGCCCACATGGATGAAGACTACAATGCGCCGGTATTCAGCGGGCTTTACCTCTACGCCAATTTGCAGACCGGTAAACGTATTAACTGGGAATTTGAACGATGGTGGTGTCCAAAAGTAACCGTCAGGGCCCATTACGACGCGCGCGTTCAGACCACATTTATCTCAAACTTTGCGTCAAACCAGTATTTCCTCAGGTTGAAGGGAAAGGCTGAATTCGGAGGAAAGGCTGGGGTGACCGTATTCAACCAGTTTATCGGCGTGGGAGGCGACGCGCTGTTCTGCTTTGACATCGCCGGCGGCTACAATAACGGATGGCACTTTGACGGCCGGATGGGCGGTAGCCTAGAGTTGTATGCCGGCACTCCACCGCGCGACTGCAACGACTATCAGCTTCTAAACGGCGTAGGCATCCGGATCTGCGCGGATGTATATGCTCGGTTGAAGTATGACGGCAGGTTGACCGTAGACGGCGGCCTCGGCAGTTTTAGGGACAATAACGCCTGGTGCAATTAATTTTTTTACAATGATGCGGAATATACGAACGATTTGCCTATCACTGGTTCTAGCACTGACTACCCAGCTAGGCTACGCCCAACAGGATAACTGGGGAACGGAAGTGCGGACGGGTCCGGAAGGGGCCCTGTTGCCACTGCTCGCGTCACCCCTGCAACGCACGCATTTCGATCCGGATGAGCGCTTGTTGATATATAAGGCAAGCGTGGGTTCGGACAAGTGGGAACTGCTCGCCGAAATCAAATTTCCGGACAATGCGAACGCCTTTCGCCAACAGATCGGCGGCGAGCTCGTCGACCAGATCAAGGAAGATTTTGAACTGCGGTCGGATCAGGAGGCCTACGAGTTCTATGCGGGGGAACCCATCGATAAGATCGGGCTTTATGCATTTGCCAAACGAGCGATGGAAGCGTTCGGATTGGTTTATATCGACAAAAGCTGGGCAGTTGGCCAATCTGTGCGTTATCGAGTAGAAAACTACCGCGGAGAATCGCTCAGCGGCCGCCTCGAGCTAGTCGCGGAATCTTCGTATACGGCTTATCCCGATCGGTTTGCCGTGGGGAACTATATGGTGTCGGACAGCTTGGTGACGGTCGCGTGGTCTACACCGTCCTCTACCTTCCGGGAGACGATGGGCCTGCAAGCCGATATTTTTAGACAGGAAGGGCAGGGGGAATTCCAACTTTCGCAGGCCAGCCTAGTGATCCGGTCGGCGGAAAGCGACAGCAGTTTCGTACACCTGCAGGACGCGGTAATGCCCGGCCTCCGGTATTCCTACTATGCCAGGCTGTCGGACTGGGTAGGCAACGTGGGTATTCCTGCCGACACCTTGCATGTCCTCTCGTATGATCCCGCCAATGTAAGCCCTATCACCGAGCTTCGTGCCGAAACCGACGAACAAGGCGTACGCCTAAGCTGGAACAGGCTGCCGACCGAAGCGATCTACACGGGCATTTCCATCTCCAAATCGAGGAACTACGATTCGGCTTACGTGGTGCTTGACACCATCGGCGCCTATGAAATAGGGTATGTAGACCGTCGCGTGTTGCCTGGGTCGATGTACCATTACCGGGTAAAACCCATCTTCGTCAGCGATTCGGATGAGGAGTTTATCAAGCCCGCCGAAGTCGCCGGGGTGGCCGCCACAACGACGGAAGGGGTACCTCCCTCCACGCCGGATGGGGTGCGTGCGACGGCTACCGAACAAGGCGTACGTATCAGCTGGTGGACGCCCGACGATCTGGATACCTACGGATTTTACGTCTTGCGTGGTACGTCGCCGGGTCGTATGGACTTGATCTCGCCCACGGTGCAGGACACCGTTTTTGTCGATAGCCTGATCACGGCTGGCTATTCGGGCCAGCTGCATTATGCGGTAATGGCGATGAACCACCAGCAGCAGCTCAGCGACACCTCCCAGTTGGTGACGGTGGCGGTGCAGCAGCCACAGGTATTGACGCCTCCGGGAGGGGTGGCGACGTTTGATGCACCCGAAGGTGTCCACCTAAGTTGGAACGACGTGATGGAAATCGACGATCGGATCATCGCTTACGCTATATTCCGTCGGGAGGAAACAGGCGGTCAGTTTGAGGTGTTGCACGATGCGTGGACGCTGCCCGCCTATACCGACTCGACAGCACAGGCCGGTACGGGTTATGCGTATGCCGTGAGCACGCGCGATGTATGGGGCAACTTTAGCGTCTTGTCGCCCTTAGCAAGGTTGACGCGCTCTACCGCAGTGGAAGGGTCGATGTCGCCGATGCTCATCAACCTCCGCAATATGACAAGGGGCATCGAAGTGTCTTGGCCTATTTCCCTAACCAGCCCGGACGGCGAGTATGCCGTTTATCGGAGATCGGAGGCGGATACGGAATTTACCCGGATTGGAATTGCACCGGCCAAACAGCCCTATGTGGACGTCAACGTGCAGGGTAACGTGGCCTACGAGTATTATGTGGTGGCTTTGTCTGGGGATGCAGAAGCGGAGCCCAGCCCCACGATGCGGATAAGCCGGTAAAACCGGGCGTTCGTAGGGCAATTAAGCGAACTTGGCCCAAAGGATGCGATTACAAAGGCGGCTAATATCGGTCGCCCTTTTTACATTCCCTTAATGTCGGGACATTGACCTGTTGTAAGCTTGAAAAACGTAAGCCTGCTTTCCTTTCATTTATCCAGCTCGCTTGCTCGACCGACCAGCGAGGAAGTGCGTTGCCTATCGAGAATCCTTAGACTACTTGACAGCGCGTTTTTGGACTTCGCAAAAGCCAGCGATATCTTTGCGCAGTCGGGGATAGCTTGATGCGTACAGTTCCCTGATACAGATGGTGATAGCGCTTCTTAATGAAAGCGATTATTTCGGAGCCCAAGAGATGTCGCTCCAGGCAGTCGACTATTTGGAGGAGGCAACCCTGCGCATCGGACCTGTGAGTGCCAACAACCTGGGCAATGCCTCGTCCCAACCGCAGGATCTCGACGGGCGCTGGGTTTTTGTGAACAGGCGATACAGTTTTTTGGATGATTCGGCCAGCAAGCGCGCTCCTTCAACAACCAAGACAGTAAGTGCAAAAAAGAGGAAAGACAAAAAATCTATGTCTATTTCCGTGCTATGAAGCAAATCGCTGTAGCGAGATATCCGATGGGTAAGGCTTGGCGTTTTCTTACTTTTCCGGATTAGAAATATAATAATAGTCGTATCTTGCGGGCCATTGTTGCATTGATTTATCAACGGTTTTATGATTATTGTCGCAGACGGCGGATCCACCAAGACCAATTGGTGTCTTATCAAGGAGAATGGAGATAAAATTTACTTTAATACGGAAGGATACAATCCCTTTTTCGTAGATAGCACATATATCACCAACTCCCTGAAAAAAACGTTGCCGTTGGATCTTCCGGTGGAGCAGGTAACCGAAGTAAATTATTACGGGGCTGGTGTGCATGGTGAGCGTAAAGCAAACATCGTGAGCCAGGCGATGCGGGAGGTGTTTTCAAGTGCATCGGTGTTCGTCGGGCACGACCTGCTGGCTGCCGCAAGAGCCCTCCTCGGTCACCAACCGGGGTTTGTGGCGATACTCGGAACAGGAACAAATTCCTGCATATATGATGGTGCTGAAATCACCGATCATATCGACTCGGCGGCATATATCCTCGGTGATGAGGGCAGTGGAAGTTACATCGGGAAGAAAATATTAACCGATTACGTACGCGGGCTCATGCCTCCAGAAGTCCACCAAAAATTTGTGGAAGTCTATGCGCTCACTCCCGACGAAGTGCTGGACGCCGTTTATGCCAAACCCCTTGCCAATCGGTTTTGTGCGAGCTTTAGTAAATTTGTATATGACAACACGGTGAACGTGGAGTATTCTACAGCCATTGTACAATCGGCGTTTGACGATTTCTTCAAAAATTTGGTAAGTCGTTACCCCGGCTTCCGCAACTATTCGTTCAACTGCATCGGGTCTGTAGCGTATACGTTCAGGAGTATCCTGGAGGATACCGTCAAAAGGTACGGTATGGAGATGGGTGAAATTATACGGTCGCCGATAGACGACCTGGTAAAATTCCATCTAGGCTCTCCGGCAGCGGTCTAAACCCGGGCCAGCTCCTCGGCGAAAAACGTCTTTTGTGCATTCACACGGTAGATTTTATCAACCACGGAACGTGGTAACCCCATTCCTCGAAATGCTCCGGTTACTTTCGGCGCTTCCATCAGGTCTGTTGTCGTGAAAAACTGCCAATGCCTTTTTCGAATTGTGCTTATACGTTGCCGGAAGCTTTCGTTCGACTCATTACCATCGTCCACGATATCCGTGCCGTACATGATTCGGTCTTGATATGCCATGAGAAAGTCCCGTACTTTTTGCCAATCCGTTACAGCTTGATGTTGCAGGTGGCAGATGCGCTCCGCCGTATCAACCATAAGGTTGGGGTAGGCGTCCAATCGTTTTGCCAACTCGTCTACACTCCATTCCACACTGGCCAAATGGGCTCCTACAAAGCGAAGCCCCGGGAATTTCTCCAATAAGCGGTCTCTAGCGCTTATTTGCGCTTCATAAGATGGAAAAGATGGATGCAAGAACATGTGGTACTCCGGGAACTCCGAAAAGTAGCTCCGGTCACTGCTTACCGTCATTTCATCGAGTGGAAGCCAGCAATTCTTCGGCTCGCCGAGGTGGCCGATAAGCGGGATTTGATGATGAACCAAATATTCCATAATTGGATCGAACCGCGGGTGGTCGATCATAACGAACTCGCCGTTCGAGTCGCGCAATTCCATTCCAATACTTTTCCATACTTTCACGGCTACGGCACCGGCAGCACGTGCCTTCTCGATATGGGCGATCGTGGCATCCGCCCAGTCCTCGTGTTCCCAGTCGTCGAGCGGGAAATGACAGGCAAAGGCAAATTCATTGGGATAATTGGCCAGATGCATTTGGGAGGTGTTTTGTTGATCTTCCAAAGGCGGGAACCCGGGTGCAATCAGATTGATGCTCAGTAGTTTGAAGTTGTCCGCCTTCGAATATTCGATAAGGCGGCCATCAGCGATGTTCGCATGGGTATGGACGTCGTATTTGGGTACGGATGAATAGGCATCGAGGGTGTAGTGCCCCGCCACGGTCTCCAGCTTTTCCTTTACGAGGGCAGACACGGCATGGATTGCCGGGGGAAACACTTTCCGAAGGTCGATTTCTTCGCTTTCGGAAAGCAGTCTTTTCAAGGTGCGCATAAACGTATCCTTGATCTCCGTCGCTAGGTTTATTTTACATATCCCTCTATGGATCGATTCGCGCAGGACATCCGCCGGAATCCCCGACCCGCCGTGAAGCACCAGGGGAATTTGAGTGGCTGCTTTAATGGCACTTAGCCGCTCCAAATCGAGCTTGGGTGTTTCTTTGTAAAAGCCATGGGCCGATCCGATGGCAACGGCTAACGCATGAACACCGGTTTCGTGCACAAACCGCCGGGCTTCTTCGGGCTCGGTAAAGCCCAGCTCCGCTTTTGTTTGTCCGAGTTTGGCGACATAGCCGAGTTCGGCCTCTACGTTGGCATTGTACTGTTCGGCAAGCTTCACCACCTTCGCGGTCATGGCCACATTTTCGTGGAAGGAGCGTTCACTGTAGTCGATCATGACGGAGTCGAACCCGGCGTCCAGGCAGCGGGCAATCAGGTCATATGACTCGGCGTGGTCCAGGTGGAGCCACCCGCCTGCGTCATGGCCGGCCAGCGCAGCCCGCGCCATTCCTACCACCATGGGGAGGCCCAAGTAGTCGATCGATCCTTTAGTGACCTGTAAAATAATGGGCTGCCTCAGTTCGGCGGCCGAAGCCATCACACCGCTGAGCGTTTCGAAGTTGTAAAAATTGGTCGCCAGCAAACAGCCGTTCGATGATTGGAGTGTCCGCAGCTTAGCTGTTAATGTCATTTTCTGTATAGTTGAAGTGGTCTTTTGCTTTCTTCATGACCGCCGATCGGCTACTGAAGGCACCGGTCCCTCCGGGTGCTGTAGTGGAAATAGCACCGATGAGGTTGCCGAATCGTTGGCAGTCCTCGAGAACCGCCCCGGAAAGATAGCGATGTATAAAACCGGCATTGAAGCTGTCTCCTGCTCCGATAGCGTCTACCACGGCATTATTTAAATAGGCAGGGACGTGCGTTTTTACGCCATCGCGAAAGGCTACTGAACCTTGGTCGCCTAACTTTACAACTACGGTATTCGCATGCGTACCGATGTGTGCAAGCGCAGCGTCCACCGTAGGTTGGTTGGTGAGCGCCTTGATCTCCGCTTCATTAGGAAGGAATACATCCACCAGGGGCAGCAGGGCGGGGAGATCAATCGCCCATTTTTCGGCGGGATCCCATTGCGTGTCAAGCGAGGTCGTCAAGTTACAGGATTTCGCTTTGGCCAGCAATGTATGGAGGTTGCGCGCCAAGGCAGGCTGTAAAAATATGGACGAGATATGTAGGTGCTTTGCCCGGCTTAATAGGTCCTGATCTACTTCATCGGCACCATAATGTTCCATTGCGCCTGGATACGTCACCATCGCCCTATCGTTGCCGACATTGATCGCTACGGTAGCACCGGTTTTTAGCCGCTGGTTTCGTATAATAGCCGAGGTGTCAACGCCGCGACCGGACAATTCGCTGATCACGAAATCACCGAACATATCGTTTCCTATCGCCCCCTTAAAAAGGACGTCCGCACCTAGGGAACTGAGGTTGCTGGCAAAAATAGCTGACGAACTTCCTAGCGTCAGCGCCATATCCTGTGCTAATATTTCCTTGCCGATTTGTGGGAATTCGGCAATTTGATTGAGGATAAGATCGACATTTAGTTCGCCTACGACAATGACATCGATGTGGTTCTCCATTGGTTTATGAATTGAGCTTAAAGGTAGCGATTAGATTATAAATAATACGTCAATCGGCATGATCCGCGCGGTACGGGTAAATCGTGACGCCTTGCACAACACGCGTAATCGTATCGTTGGCCGATGGCGAATCGGGCTTAAGGCCCAGATTCACCGACTTAAAAAACGCCAGGATCTGGGCAGGCAAGACACTGCAGACGGAAAGGAAGTCCTCTTCTATTTTGTCGGTATACTCAGAAAACGATATGTCGAGTGTAGCGTGGAGGTCGCTGTCTGGAAACTCGCTGATGCCGATCTGTCCAATTCCTTTTTCGGTAGCCAAGATGGATTTGACCAAGTCCGACTCGTACAAATGGACGTAGTCATCGTTGGAATATAGGAAAAAGACAAGCGTTTTCTGATCGATCACTACTTTCGGTCCATGCCTTAGCCCCAAAAACGAATCATGTTTGCAGATTACTTTGCCGTCGGTAAGTTCCTGCAGCTTCAGCTGTGATTCTTGGGCGGCATCTTGCAGCGGTCCGGAGCCGAGGAAGACCGCACGGTTAAAATCAAGCGCCGCCATTTCCCTGAGCGCAGGCGTGTATTGGGTAATGATGCGCTCTCCGTAATCCGCCAGTCGCGACACCGTGCCCGCATAATGCTCGATCCGGTCTATCCGCGAGATGAGTAGACCCGCCAATAACATACACGTGAAACTGCTGGTCATGGCTAGGCCACGGTCGTTCGTTTCTTCGGGCAATTTGAAAACGAAGCAGTCGGGCCGGCTACCCATACGGGCCAAGCCGCCTTCGGGATTACAGGTAATGACGAGGTGAAACACTTTTTTACATAACGAATTGGCCAAATCGATCGCAGCGGTACTTTCCGGACTGTTTCCCGAGCGGGCGAACGAAATAAGTAAAATCGTACGGTCGGATTGGAAGTAATGTTGGGGGTGGGACACCAAGTCCGTAGTTGGAACGGCCCATGTGCGTTTGCGGAATCCTATCTGAAACGGGGTGCGCAATATACTTCCAATATAGGCGGATGTCCCAGCGCCGGTTAATATCACTTCGATATCCGGCGTGGCGTATAGCTTATCCAAAAAGGCCCGTAAAGCGGTACGGTGTTCTTGGACAAGATTCCAAGTGTCTTTCCATAATCGCGGTTGATGCGTAATCTCTTTTGCAGTAAAAGTACCACCGACATCCTTGAGTTGCTGGTCATCCATTCCGAGCCACGTACTCGTTTCTGTGGTGGTTGCAGCGGCTTTATGCTCTTTTTTCATTTGCAAATTGCGTTTCGTTGAAACGCAAATATATAAATTTTTATTTCCTTTTGTAACTATGCTATTGTTTTATTTTTCCTTACTTTAGTTTGATGTTGTATTTATTTTTCGTTTGTTTGTAATGTCGCTTCGCGACAAAATTAACTGATTTGATAAACTAATTAATACGGTCTTAATGCAGAAGAAGAGAGTTGCTTTGGTAACTGGGGGCTATACAGATGAAATGACCATCTCCTTGCAGAGCGCTGATTTTGTGAAGCGCATGTTGGATGTCGAAAAGTACGACGTGTACAAGATTGTTATTCTGGAAGACCGGTGGGTATATATAGACGAGAAGCAGGCCGAGCATCCGGTAAACCGCGCTGATTTCACGCTCCGTTACGCTTCCTGCGTAGTTCATTTTGATGTTGCCTTCATTATGCTTCACGGCATCCCGGGGGAAAACGGCTGCTTGCAGGCGTACCTGGAACTGCTGGGGATACCCTTTACTTCCTGCGATGCGGCAACATCGGCGCTTACGATGAATAAAGCGTATACCAAAGCGGCATTGGCCGATATCGAAAACTTATTCCTGGCCAGATCGGTGCAAATTAGCCAATCGGACAGCGGCCTCGCCGAACAGCTCGTCACGGAAAGGCTCCGTCTGCCTTGCTTTGTTAAACCTACCTGCGGCGGCAGCAGCATCGGCATGAGCAAAGTGAATGCCTTTGACGAGCTGCCAGTTGCCTTAGAGCGAGCATTCCAAACAAAAAATACCGGAGGTCAAATACTTATAGAAGAGTTTGTGTCTGGAAGGGAGTTCTCCGTCGGCGTTTTTCAGCGGCAAGGCAAAACGGTGGTATTGCCGATCACGGAGGTCATCGTTGCCGATGGTTTTTTTGACTTCGAAACGAAGTACCTTTCGGAAGCGATACATGATACAACGCCGGCGGCGTTGACGCCAGCCCAGCGCCTTCAAGTCGAGAAAATAGTGATCGCGGTATATAAGCGCTTGTCGTGCAAGGGGGTGGTGCGGATTGACTTTTTCCTTGAGCACCATACCGGAAAATTCTATTTTATAGAAATTAATACCATTCCGGGGCAAACGGATCACAGCTTCATTCCCAAGCAGGTTCGTGCAGCAGGCATCGACTTGTCGTTGTTTTACGGTGAATTGATCGAGACCGCTGTAGATGCCGAAACCGCCACTAACTCATTATAGAATAATAAGAAAGACCAATTGTAAATCGTATGAAAAGCAAACACTTTCTCTTGGCGTGCAGTGTTGTGATGTTATCCTGCACTAGCGCCCACCAACCGTCCGTTAGCGGAATGGCGGGGCAGGACGAGCGGGTTTCAAGTCTGTTGCTTAAGGACTTTAGGCCCCGGTCCCTTCACAAAACCATGGAAACACGCATCGAGCGAGCGGCTTTCCCGGTCATCGATATGCATTCACACGCCTATCCGAAGACGATTGAGGACATTGACGAATGGGTGGAGACGATGGATAAACTCGGCATCGACAAAACCGTCCTTCTGACCGGCCAGACCGGAAAGGCGTTCGATTCACTTATGACCGTATATGCTAACTATAACGACCGATTTATTTTGTTTTGTGGCTTCGATTATACGGGATATGACCGGCCTGGATTTGGCCCTGCGGCGGTCAAAGAATTGGAACGCTGCGTAGCAATGGGCGCGAAAGGAGTGGGCGAGCTTGGGGACAAGGGTTGGGGCGAGATGTATTCGAAGCCGCAAAGGGGGCTGGGCATGCATCCGGACGACGCGCGGATGAAACCGTTGTTTGACAAGTGTGCCGAACTGAACTTGCCAGTAAGCATACACGTGGCAGATCCGATCTGGATGTACCAGCCCATGGATTCGCTCAATGACGGCCTGATGAATGCATTTAAGTGGCGCCTCGACGATAAAGCGGATATTCTGGACCATGCTGGAATGATGGAGGTGCTAGCGAAGGTGGTCGCGGATAACCCACACGTGACCTTTATTGCATGCCACAATGCTAATCTTTCCCATGATTTGGCATCTCTTGCTTTATTGCTTGACCAGTTTCCGAACTTGTATGTGGATAATGCCGCACAATATGGAGAGACTTCAGTTACCCCTCGGACAGCGGCGAAATTTTATAAGAAATACGCGGACCGCATCGTGTACGGCACGGATATGGGGATGGACGAAGAAATGTATAGAACGACCATGCGGATACTAGAAACGGAAGATGAGCACTTCTACGACCATCGCATTTCCGCGTATCATTGGTCTATGAATGGTTTTGGCTTGGATAACGACGTGCTGGAAAAGATATACCGATTGAACGCGATTAAGCTACTGGGCCTTGGTCAATAAGCCCCTGAAGTGGCCCGTTACATAGAAATGAAGGTGTCGGGATTGCGTGTGCGCAACCGGTGGCTGGCCCACAATCCGAAAAGCAGACAATCAAAATAAGAACGCGAGCAATGCCAGCAAATTGGATTGGAGCGTCAGAAATTTATCGTTAACTTTCGAAAGTATTTGAAAACTCATATTCCGCTTATGGCAACAAAAAATAAGAAATCAACCGTGCAACGACGGGTAATTATCCTCGATAAGCTGGATGAAAACGGCCAAGTCGATGTCACGTCGCTAAGTAAAGAGCTCGGCGTCACCGAAGTGACGATCCGCAATGACCTGGCACGGTTAGAGCAAAAAAACATGTTGATTCGAGCACGGGGAGGGGCAATCAAGGTTGACCGCGTAAGTGCAGATTTCGCCCTTTCCGATAAAAACAGGCATCATTACGAAGAAAAATCCCGTATTGGGAAAACAGCTGCCGAACTTATCGAAGACGGGGATACCATCATACTCGATTCAGGGACGACGACATTGGAAATCGCAAAAAACCTGCGTGTGGCGGGCTTGACGGTCATCACAAATGCCCTCAATGTAGTAAATCAACTAGCTGATCATGAGCACGTGGCGGTCATAGTTCCCGGTGGGTTTCTCCGGAAGAATTCCCTTTCGTTAGTGGGGGCCGGAGCTGAAGACAGCCTCCGAAACTACTTTTGTGACAAGCTTTTCCTGGCAGTAGATGGGATTAGCGCCGACTTTGGGCTTTCTACCCCGAACGTTGAAGAAGCACACCTCAATCGGATCATGATCGCGATCGCCAAAAAAGTGATCGTTGTGACCGATTCCAGCAAGTTCAATAAAAGAAGCCTGGCTTTTATCGCTTCAGTGGCAGACATTGACGTCGTGGTCACGGACGAAGGCATTCTGGCCGAAGACCGGCGCAAACTTGAAAACGCTGGGGTGGAAGTGGTGATCGCTAAATAAACCGCCGATTACTTTTCCTCGACACCATATACCGCAATAAGGTATTGATGGGCTACCCGCCTAATCAATACCTTTTCTTTTTTATCCAAACCAAAATAGTTGCTTTATCATTTCTTTTTTTACAAAAAAAAATGATTTGAAAATTTATTTTCTTATTTTTACTTTCGTTTAGTGAGGATTCCAGAAATCATCCAATCACCAAATTATGATAAGAGGGTTATGTTCCATCCGTTTGTGTTCCGTGATCATGTTGATCGCCAGCTATTCAATAATATTGTCGGGTAGTGCGCTACCCGACGGGAGGGGTGGGCGTACGATGACCGACTCCCTGCTCGCCGATCAGTATCCGAACGATAAAGGCATTGAAAATGATAGTCATGTCCTTTTTGCTGAAATGTTCGATGGTAGTCTCGAGAATATTATGGCCCGCTACACCGACATCAAAAATGCAAGGGACATATCATTAGAGGCGGACGCTCCTGCGGGCAGTTTTACTGGTAGGTCTATTCGTATTGCCAACCATGGCGGCACGACAGATGGAGGACACCTGTATAAACGCTTTGATCCGGGATTTGACGGTACCATTTTCCTTCGCTACTATGTGAAACATCCGCAGGCTTCCCGCAACAACTTCCACCATGTTAGCGTTCGGATCGGTGGTTATGATCCGCCGTCCGATTGGCCATCTGGTACGGCTGGCATCTGCGACCTTCCCACGCGGTTCAACGTGTCCTACGAGCCGATCACCGAGTCAGACGGGCAAATGGAGTCTTATGTCTACTGGCCGGAGATGCGGGCTTCCAACATGAGGGGCGACCAATGTTATGGCAATTACCTGATCAATAACGCGGGTAGGAAACCTATCGTCTATGACCAATGGATTTGTGTGGAACTCATGGTCAAGCTAAACACGCCCGGCCGGCACGACGGGGAATTCCGGATTTGGCATGATGGACAGGAAATGGGGTACTGGAAACCGGGGAGTCCCAAAGGTAGTTGGGACCGCGACCGCTTTGTCCATGCCGAAGGCGGAGAGCCCTTTGAAGGATTCATGTGGCGAGACGCTTTACACCCCGCACTTAACGTTAACAACGTGAAGTTTGAGTTTTACGACACTAAAAGCCCCAAAGGACATCATAATTACGTACAATACAGCCATTTGGTCATTGCCACGAAACGCATTGGCCCCATTAGGCATTAACAACCCAGTTCGATGACTACAGACTATTTTTCCACTTCGCGAAGGACCTTCTTAAAAAATTCCGCTGTCATTGCAGGCGCGGCCCTGCTGGACACCCATGCGGCCCGCGCCAGCGTTCACCTCACAGGCACTGATACCCTGAAGATCGCTTTGGTCGGATGTGGCAGCCGCGGTGCAGGTGCCGTGGTCAACGCTTTGCGCGCCGATAAGCACACCCAGCTGGTGGCCATGGCAGACGCTTTTGCCGACCAGCTGACGTCGACGCACGACACGTTACTTAAGATACCCGACATCCAGCATGCGGTGAACGTGCCGGAAAGCCACATGTTTGTTGGTTTCGACGGGTATAAAGAGGCAATCGCATTGGCAGACGTCGTTATACTAGCCACTCCGCCAGCTTTCCGGCCCTTGCATTTCGATGCGGTGGTAGCGGCGGGGAAGCATACGTTCATGGAGAAGCCGCTTGCTTCGGACGCGCCGGGCATCCGGCAGGTACTGGCTGCGGGTGAGGTCGCCCGGCGGAAAAACCTCAAGGTATCCGTAGGATTACAGAATCGCTACGATCCGGGCTTTATTGAATTTACCGAACGATTGCGGGATGGGCAAATCGGCGAAATTATTTCAGCAACGGATTACTATTTGATCGGTCCGGTACGCCATGTGGACCGTACCCCCGACCAAACCGAAATGGAATACCAGATGCGAAACTGGCGGTATTTCAATTGGCTCTGGGCAGGCTCGCCAGCTGCGCTCCAGATACATAATACCGACGTCGTCAATTGGGTGAAAGGAAGCTACCCGATAAGGGCCCAAGGAATGTGAGGGCGAAACGGTAGCTATGCGCCAGGATACGGGGATATCTTTGATTCTTTTTTCATTGAATATGAATATGCCGATGGCACGAGGCTGAATAGCCAGATTCGAAGCATCGCCGGTACCTGGAACCGTGGCGGTGCTACCTTCATCGGCACATCGGGGCAGGCGGATGCGGCAACGAAGACCGTAAGTGATTTGCAGGGAGGCAGCCGATGGCGCAGTGAAAGCCGCGCAAACTCCTATCAACTGCAGCACGACCGGTTTTTTGCAGCCATCCGGGAGAATACGGCGATGAACGACACGGAATGGGCGGCGATGAGCACCATGACAACCATCTTGGGTAGGATGGCTGCCCATTCAGGAAAGCTCATTGAATTTGACGATGCGCTCAATTCGGAGCTGTCTATTTTACCCGCAACTTTTGCATGGGATGCCGCCCCGCCGACGCTGCCCGACAGCGACGGCCGCTACCCGATTCCTGTGCCCGGCCAATCACCGCTGCTATGAAAGCCCGTACGATCATAGCTACCGCTGTAGCGTGGATACTCGCGTTATGCGCATCTGCGCTGACCGGACAATCGCTCGCAAACGCGAGTTCCGATTTATTGTTCAATGGCCAGGACCTAGCGGGCTGGACCAATGTGAATACCGCCCAAGATACATGGATCGTTTCCGATAGTGCAATTTATTGTTCGGGGTCGCCGACGGGGTACCTGCGGACCGACGTGATGTACGAAAACTACATGCTAGAGTTTGAGTGGTTTTCCGTCAATGCGCTGGATCTTCCGCAGTTAATTATCCATAGTGATGCACTCCCGGCCGTGGGCGGCCCGTTCCCGAGGGGCATAAAAGGCCCGATGTTGCATTCCGGATTCACCACGATAGGCGATGCTTCCGTTGAAGCAAGCCCTATTGGGACCGACGTCGTGCTTCACGGTCTGTGGAACAGCTACCGGCTGGAAAGCAGTGGAGGAACGATCGTGGTGTGGGTGAACGGAAAGGAGATTGCCCGCGGAGTCGCTGCCAGGCCCCGGAAAGGTTACCTCGCTTTTGCAGCTACTGGGCCCACGATCGCCTATCGGAATATTAAGCTGGAAAAATTGCCAACCCACCATCCAGCCGCGGACCAGGTCGCCACGGATGGCTCCGGATGGCGTTCTCTTTTCTCTGGGGCGCAGCTTGAACATTGGGAACTCAAACCGGGACATCAGGGGCATTGGGTGGCAAGAGATTGGTTAATCGATTATGACGGCAAAAGCGAGGAAAAAGATAAGTGCCTATGGAGTAAGGCCTCCTTTACGGATTTTATGCTAATCGCGGATGTGCGGTTTACGCGTGAACCGGAGCTAATGGCTACACCGGTTATCCTTCCTAGTGGGGAGCCGGCGCTTAATGAAGCGGGTACCGCAAGGACCGTTGATCTGCCCTACTTCGGCGATACCGGCATCTATCTGCGCGGACATTCAAAAAACCAGGTCAATATCGGCAATCGGCATATAGGCTCCGGAGAGATTTACGGATACCGCGTGGATAAAAACCTTGCCGCAAACGTACGGGCCGCTGTTACACCAGCCATAAAAGCGGATAAGCCCGCCGGTGAATGGAACCGGTTTATCATTACCATGGTCGGCGATCGCATAACCGTAGTGTTGAATGGCCAGGTAGTCATTGACGATGCTGTGCTCCCCGGTATCGCGCCTAGCGGACGTATTGCGCTGCAAGACGACCATTGGAATGACAATCGTTTTCAATTCGCTAACCTATTCATCAAGCCATTGGATTAAATGTCATGATCGTTTACATCCGCATAGGTCTCTGTTTCGTGGCTGCAGCAATGTCGCTTTGCAAGCATGCGGCGGCACAATCCCAAACCAGCAGTATTGCTGAAATCGTGCGCGCCGAGACGCCGGCATTGATATCGATGTACCAACGGCTGCATCAACATCCGGAACTCTCCGAACAGGAAAAGGAGACATCGCGGATATTGGCCGATGAACTGCGTCAGATCGGCTTTCGCGTCACCGAAGGGGTGGGCGGGTACGGCGTGGTCGGCGTAATGGAAAATGGCGATGGGCCGGTGGTCATGGTGCGTACCGACATGGATGCACTTCCTATTGCCGAACGGACGGAAGTCCCTTATGTCAGCAGCGTTCCGGGCGTAATGCATGCTTGTGGTCACGACGTTCACATGACGGTGTGGAAAGGGACCGCTTCCGTAATTTCAAAGCTTCGCGACCGTTGGAGCGGAACCGTCGTTTTCATTGCGCAGCCCGCGGAAGAGAACGGCGTGGGCGCCAAGGCAATGCTCGCAGATGGATTATATACACGATTTCCGCGACCGGATTATGCATTAGCCCTGCATGTGAGCTCGGTATTACCGGCGGGAACCGTCGGGTACTTTGCCGGTACGTTTTTAGCCAGTGTCGACAACCTGAAAATCACGGTGAAAGGACGAGGGGGGCATGGTGCGGCTCCGCAACAGACCGTTGACCCGATCGTATTGGCCTCGAAGATTATCTTGTCTCTTCAATCCATTATCAGCCGTGAAATCGCGCCCACCGAACCGGCAGTGATCAGTGTGGGCTCCATCCATGGCGGTGTCCGAAGCAACATGATACCTAGCGAGGTGGAACTGGAGCTAACCGTCCGGACCTTCGAAGACGATATCCGGGAACATGTGCTTAGCGCGATCAAACGGATTGCCGACGGCCAAGCACACGCCGCAGGGCTTACGCCGGAAGAGTATCCCGATATCACACATGACGGTGAGGCTTTCCCCTCTACGTATAACGATCCCGAACTGACCGGGCGGATGGTCGCTGTATTTCGCGAGACGCTTGGCGATCAATACGTCTTGGAACTGTCGCGCGAATTGGTGGGAGAGGATTTTGCCCGCTATGGCCGAGAGCAGCCCGCGATCCCCACGATGATCTACTCGTTGGGAACCGTAGATCCCCGTGACATCGATGCGGCCGCTGCTGGCCGACTGGTGTTGCCTCCATTACACTCTTCGGGCTATGCCCCAAAACCTGACCCCAGTATACCCACCGGGGTGAAAACCATGAGTGCAGCCGTGTTGTCGCTGCTGCCGCGTAAGGCCGTGGGCCCGTGACAATGAGTAAGCAGATTATAAACTACATATCATGACACATATTCCAAGAAGAACATTTATTAAGCGCAGCGCACTGGGCGTCGCGGGTGCCGCGTTATGGTCACCTCGGCTTGCCGGCAGTGCCGCGGCAAAAAAGATCCGGCTAGGCTTTATCGGTGTGGGGCTACGGGGGAGGGCCCATGTCCAAAGCGCCTTGATGATCCCTGACGTAGCCATACCCGCCATATGCGACATCGACAGTGACGCGGTGGAAGAGACGCAGCGCATCTTGCAGAAAGCCGGCTTCCCTAGAGCGGAGAGCTACACCGATGGTGTGTACGCTTTTGAGCGCCTTGTCCGCCGCGACGACTTAGACGGCATCATTATATCGACACCGTGGAGATGGCACGTGCCGATGGCCGTAGCCGTAATGAAAGCCGGGAAATATGCTGGATTGGAAGTGCCGGCCTCCATCACTGTTGAAGAAACTTGGGAGCTGGTTAATGTGCATGAATCGACAGGAAGCCATTGCATGATATTGGAGAATGCTTGCTATCGGCGGGATATCTTAGCGGTCTTGAATATGGTAAGGCAGGGCAAGCTGGGAGAAGTCATCCAGCTGGAAGGCGGATATCTGCATGATCTCCGGCACGTCAAATTCAACAACGGCAAGCAGCCGTATGGGGGCGGTGTCGAATTCGGTGAAAAAGGCTTCAGCGAAGCCCGGTGGCGTACCCAACATGCCGTAGAACGCAATGGCGACCTTTATCCCACCCATGGACTCGGCCCGATGGCCGAAATGGTCGATATCAATCGGGGCAACCAATTCGACTACCTGGTTTCCATGGCTACCAAAAGCAGAGGCCTCCATAATTACATCGTTGATAACGGTGGGAGAGATCACCCGAACGCGGGTGTGGATTTCAAGCTTGGCGACGTGGTGCGCACCATGATCAAGTGTGTGAACGGCGAGACTATCACCATTACGCACGACACCAATTTGCCCCGGCCATATTCACTGGGGTACGCGGTTCAGGGAACAAAGGGCATCTGGAGGTACCGGAACGACTACGAACCGACCGAGATCTATATCGAACACGCGTCGGAAGATCATAAATGGGAATCGTTTGAACCCTATCTGCAGCAATACGACCACCGTCTATGGAAGGAACACGGTGCTATGGCGGAACAAACCGGACATGACGGGATTGATTTTTTCGTGATCAAGGAATTTGTTGATTCCATACGGAAACAAGCCGCACCGCCGATGGATGTATACGATGCGGCAGCTTGGTCGGTCATTGGGCCGCTCTCCGAACAATCCATTGCCGCGGGGTCTGCCCCAATTGCGATCCCGGACTTCACACGTGGGAAATGGAAAAACCGCAAACCGATATTTGCACTTTAAGTGTCTCGCCATATGCTCCGCCCACGCTGTTTGGTCGTTTCGAAACAAATTGGCTCTAATTAAATAAAGGTTTCGAAAGATTTTAATCAAATAATTGTTTAAAACAAAAGATTTTATCTATTTTTGGGTAAGATAGTGGTGGGTTAAATATAAAACGAAAATTATGAAAAGGAGTTGCTGCAAAAAAAAAGGCTGTATCGAACGTTGCTACCAAGTAGTCGTCTTTGTGCTGTTTTTTGTGCTGTATGCGTCATGGCCGCATGTCGCGAAGGCAGACACGCCCTTGTATGAGGCGGGCATTCACCTGATTCCTTACCCGCAGCACGTACAACTTACGGGGGAAACATTTACACTTCCAGAGCCCTTGGTGATTGCTACCGACCGGGACGCCAGCGAAAAAGATCAGTTTGCCGTTCGCGAATTACAGCGCGAATTGAACGATCGCTGGGGCATCCGTTCGGACTTGACAACCGAACGGGCCGTTGCACACGTTATCATTACCCGACGCGACGCGAGCGAACAGCACGGCGACCAAGGCTATCAGCTGCAAGTAACCCCAGACGGCATAGTGGTAAAAGCATCGGGTGAGCCTGGACTGTTTTACGGCCTTCAAACCCTTGGTCAACTTATCCAAGGTGGCGGTACGGCCAGGCCCTATGTGCGCGGCATGATGATCGAAGACTGGCCGCATACGGCCCATCGCGCTGTTCATTACGATACGAAGCATCACCAAGACAAGCGCACGTACGTCGAAAGCTTTATCCGCGACCTAGCTCGATACAAAATCAACATGTTGGTGTGGGAATGGGAGGATAAATTCGAGTACCCCAGCCATCCCGAAATCGGAGCACCCGGCGCGTTTACCATGCGCGAGATGCAGGAGATCACGCGCTATGCGCAAAACTATCACGTCCAAATTGTACCCTTGGTACAAGGTTTGGGCCACGTTAGTTTCATCCTGAAGTGGCCGCAGTACGCGCATCTTCGTGAAATTCCAGCATCCAATTGGGAGTTTGATCCGCTAAACGACAAATCATACGACTTACTGTTCGACCTGTGGGCCGACGCCATCGCCGCTACGCCTGGCTCAAACTACATCCACATCGGTTCCGATGAAACATATGAATTGGGAAGGGGCCCGACGACGCGGGAAATGGCAGAAAAAATCGGAAGGAATGGCTTATACCACCATTTTGTCGGCAAAAGCGCCCGCCATCTGCAAAAAACCGGACGGGAGGTCATGGTTTGGGAGCGTCCGATGGGATGGACCCGGGACGTGACAACCGACGAAGGAGTGGGGCAGGAGCTGCCGCCGGCTTACATTGTCACACCACAAGAAGGCATCGTGTTGACGGAAGCCTACGGGTATGAAACGCCAGATCTGAAATACGCGCGGCAGGCTAAAGCGCTCGGCTTTCCACTTTTTGCGTATGATCCGAATCCGGGGATTGAATGCCTGTTCGTTCCTTATCTCTTCCGAAAGAAGGGTGCCATGAACAATAATCCGAGGGTCGCCGAGGGCAGCCTGGAGCAATCCTACCATTTCTTGCGGTCGCGTTTGGGCGAAGGCGTGTTCGATGGCATGATCTGTACGTCGTGGGACGATTCGGGCCTTCACAACCAGACGTGGATGTTGCGGTTTGTGACGGCGGCGGAGTTTTCCTGGAACGCTCTTTCGGAGCAATCGCTGGAAGAATTTACCGCAAAGTACTTTAAAAACTATTATGGGAATGAAGTGGCCGATATGGAGGAGCTCTTCATGCTTCTCAATGAGGGCGCCTATTTCTATATGGAAAGCTTCGAACGCAACGTCTGGCACCATGGTGAAATTGGAAAGACACATATTCCCGACCTGCCGCGCACCGATGTATTGGAGTATGATCCGTATTGGAATAAGGAATACGGCCACCGAGTAGCCGTTGCGGGGGAGTTTCTGGAAAAAATGGGCCGCGCGTTGCAGATCTGTGAGCATAACCTTGCTGTCGATATCGCCAACAAGTACGATATGGAGGTATTTAAGTCTATCGCCCTGCTCATCGAGCATACCGCAAAAACATATCTCGACCTCTCTTCGCTGGAGCATTCGATTACTAAAGCGCACCGGCAACGATTCCTCGATTTGGATTCGACCCTATATCACCTGGATAAGGCCCGGTCGACCGTGGCCGGCCAACTGGAACGTCGCCAACATATATACGATTACCTGGTGGAAGTCTGGGAACGAACGCGTCTGCCGAAAGGTATGGAAACGGAAGAAAAGAAGTTCTTCTTCCAACAAGACCGGGCCCGGCATTTTGCTAACCGCACGCCCGACTTAAGTTACCAAATCTATGACGAGCAGCTTTTGGGCCTGGAAGATTACCTGGATAAGCTAACGGCATACCGCGACTTCTTCTACGAAACGATCGTTAAACCCGAGCAATCGCACTTGAGAAAATGATACCCGCCGTCACCTTTGCCACGTTCGTGTTTTCTGACCTTCGCACCTGTGTGCACGGCAAGGACATGGAATCATACTCGGAAACCATATCCGGGGCCTCCGTCTCGTCTGAGATGGTAACCATGATCAGCGGCATTTTCCGAATGGGGAACCCCGCGTTCGAAGGAGGCCTCAGCCCCGGCCAAAGGCGTACGGGTTCCGTTGATGTCGATGCGTCCTGGATGAAAGAGTTTGAGGGGACGTGGCAAGTATATGACGTGTTCATTTACGCAGACCCAGTCGGCGAACGGGCGGCACGGCCCACTCGGCTATTTGTGGATATGAGTTTCGGCATTGGCAAAGACGGGTGGAAGGCAATGCATATTGCGCAACACGCCGAATTGCCCTATCGCAAAGGTTTGACACGGACACAGTCGCAGCCCGAGTGGAAGCAGCGCGATCCGCCCATCCCCAAGGGTCAATGGCGGGTAACCGGTGCGCCGTCTGTTGGCTTCCGGATCATAAGGAGGGTGAAGAGACCGACTACCGACCGGATCAACGACTGTTTCTATCAACCCTTACCAGACTATTAAACTGAAAAAATCACGCCTTATTACTAATCAACAACCATGTTTTAACGTAAACCTATTATGAAATGAAAACGAAATTACTTAACAAATTGTGGGCCGTAACGCTGATTGCTTGTTGCCTGTCGTCATATGGGTTCGCCCAGCAGACGATCTCCGGCCGCGTTACGGCAAATGGCCGGCCCATTGCCGGGGCTTCCATACACGTTTCAGGCACCTCCACAACCGTGCAGTCCGACCAGGAAGGAAATTATGCGATCATTGCGTCGGGGAATAGCGTCTTGACTGTCTCGTACATTGGGTACATCACACAGCAGGTTCCCGTTAATAACCGTACGGTTATCCATGTAGAACTGGAGGAGGGTGCTACGGAAATCGGGGAAGTACTGGTAACGGCGCTCGGTATCGAACGCGAAAAGAAAGCGTTGGGCTATTCCATCCAGGAGGTCGACTTGTCGACCGTTACGGAAGCGCGGGAAACGAACGTCGCTAACGCGTTAAAAGGCAAGGTAGCCGGGCTGCACGTAAACGCCACGACGGGCGGAGTCGGAAGTTCTTCATTTGTGGTCATTCGCGGTGGCAGTTCGATCGCTGGCGAAAACCAGCCACTGTACGTGGTTGACGGGGTCCCCATCGATAATCAGACGCTTGACCAAGCAGGACTTGGCGGCGGACGGGATTATGGCGACGGTATCAATAATATCAATCCCGACGATATCGAGTCGATGTCCGTGCTAAAAGGCCCTGCCGGCGCCGCTTTATATGGCGCGCGCGGTGCAAACGGCGTGATCGTGATCACGACAAAAAGTGGCAAAGGAAGGAAAGGAATCGGCCTTGAATTCAACTCCAACGCCGTTTTAGAAAAAATAAATGTGATTCCGAAAATGCAAGACAAATGGGGTGTAGGCTATGGCGGAACTCATGGATTTGGCACCCGGGAACATGAGGGCGTTACGTATCCTTCGCAAGGCGGAAACGGAGACCATTTCGGCGGGCCGCTGGACGGCCAGCTGATTTTGTATAATTACATGCCTGAGTGGGGACCCCGCCCATATGCAGCGCAGCCCGCCGATAACCTGAAAAATTTTTACGAAACCGGAAGGACGTTTACGAATACCGTCGCCATCTCGGGCGGCGGTGAGAATACCAGCTTCCGGGCTTCCGTGTCCGATATGCGCAGCAACGGCATATTGCCCAACAATTCAATGCAACGGCAAACCGTCAATCTGCGGACGGCGTCTAATATCACGGAAAAGATTTATGTGGAGGGGAAAATAAATTACATCAGGCAAGTGGGTGAAAACAGGCAGGTGAATGGGCTTGCCCTAAAGAACCCCACCTACAGCTTAACTTTAGTGCCGCGCTTTGTAAACCTGAAGTGGCTGGAAGATTATAAGAAGGAAGACGGGACCATGGCGAATTGGAGAAACGGCACGCCGTACAACCCTTACTGGATCGTCAATGAGTTCCAAAACGAGGACCGGCGCGATCGGCTCATCGGCATGCTGCTTGGCCGCTACCAGTTTACGGACTGGCTGAGTCTGCAGGCACGCGCGGGTACCGATTACTATACGGACGAGCGCTTCGAACGCGAAGGGACAGGAACGCTATCTAGCGGCAGCACTACGGGCACGGTAGGCAACACAACTTGGCACGTTAAAGAAGAGAACCTCGATTTGCTACTTACAGCCAACGGCAAACTTTCGGAATCGTTTTCGGGATCGTTTATGGCCGGCGCGAACCATCTGAACCGCCGTCGGGAAGCGGTGGGCTTTTCGGGCGAGAACCTGAACATCCCGTACTACTACCATATTAGTAATGCGGCGCTGGTAAAGCCACGTAATTTGCTGAACAGAAAACAGATGAATTCCGTCTACTTTGCGGGCCAAGTGGGCTTCAAGGATTACCTGTTTGTCGATATCACGGGGCGTAATGATTGGTCATCCACACTCGGCAGCAATAACCGATCGTTCTTTTATCCTTCGGTTGCTACGAGCTTCGTTTTTACGGATGCCTTTAATATGAACGGGTCCGTCCTCTCGTTCGGTAAGGTACGGCTTTCCCTTGCGCAGGCGGGTAATGACGCCTCACCGTACCAGACGACCGGCGGATATGCGCTCGATGTCGTTGGATACGGTACGGGCCTTCCATATGCTACAGTCCGAAGCCAGGTTCCGCTCGTCGATCTGAAAAACGAACTGACAACGGGATTCGAAGCGGGTGCTGAATTGCGCTTTTTTAGGAACCGCCTGAATATCGACGTTACCTATTATACACAGTCGACCAAAAACCAGATAATTCCGGTACAGGTTTCCATGGCTACTGGCTACAGCACCCGCATGATCAATGCCGGAGAAGTGCGCAACCGAGGCTTGGAACTGTTGCTCAACGGTACGCCGGTCAATACCGAAAGCTTCCGGTGGGACATGACCTTAAATCTATCCCGCAATAGATCCAAAGTCGTGTCGCTTGCACCGGGTATCACTACACAGGTGTTAAACAGTGTAACCGCCAATGCCTACATCGAGGCTCGCGTGGGTGAATCCTTTGGCAACATCGTCGGGTTCCCCTATATGAGCACCGAAGCTGGCCGGTTGCTCCTTGGCAGTAATGGTGTCGTACAGCAAGACGCTGAACGGG
>Ga0079224_100000315_pt1 | contig 44870 bp, 40 predicted proteins | sample Stecom2015_FD_80414 | JGI IMG/M metagenome (GOLD analysis project Ga0079224, IMG submission 80414) | Agricultural soil microbial communities from Utah to study Nitrogen management - Steer compost 2015 | ecosystem: Environmental > Terrestrial > Soil > Agricultural land | place: USA: Utah... | reverse complement strand
CGAAGTCACAGCGTGTCAGTCGACTTGTCACGCAGCCGTCCAAGGCCTGGACGGTGGCGGTTCGCCGCGAATCGCCACGGGGCGACATCTCCCCGACCACATCGCCCGCACTACGTAGGGACAACAGCAACTCCGCGCCATCGGATTGCGATGCCAGGATCTTTACCCGTCCCCGCATGAGGACGAGTAGATGGTCGCCGGGGTCTCCTTGACGCATGAGAACCTCAGCCGACCTGTGCCGACGCTCGACCCCCAACTCGACCAGAACACGCCACAGCCTCTCCCCCAGTAAGCCGCGGAAACCCCGCGACGCGATATCGACTTCGTGGTGCACGACAGTTTCCGTACCGGTCCGACCGGCTACGGGAGAACCGTTGTCCGCGCTTACCGCCCGAAAAGAGCAGTACGTACGCCGCGTGTCACGCCAGTCTCACTCCAACAGTCCTGGTGCAGGACGAGCAACGTCGAACAATCGGAGACCATGACGGCGACGGAAAACACCTGGAAAGCTCTCGGCCAGATGCACGAACTGGTCAAGTTGGCCGACACCAAAGCCGGGCTCGTCCTCGCTGCGTCCGGGGTCCTGGCCGGCATCCTGACGCGGCTGGCCACGTCGCCGGGCCTGTGGACGACCAACCGGGCGCAAGCCGTCCTCATTCTTCTCGGACTTGTGCTGGTCCTGCTCAGCACACTTTTCGCGTTGCGCGTGTTCATACCGCGCACGAACCTGCCCGGAGCACGCTCACTGCTGAACTTCGACAATGTCGCGGCACGGTTCGACGACCCCGACGACTTCTCGCGCGCCTCGCGGCAGCTGTTCACTCACGAGGAGCAGATGCAGCGCGCGTTGGCCGAACAGGTGTGGGCAACGAGTCGCATCGCACGGCGCAAGTTCCGCATCGTCACGCCCGCTATCTGGCTATTCGGTTCGGGCGTCGTCGTCACACTCTCAGCGGCCCTCTTCGCCTGATGACAGCCGTAGGAGGGAAGGTCTCCTCAGCACACATGCGACGCCCGTGATGCGGATGCTCGATCCGCGGAGGACGTTACAGAGGCGCGTTGTCGAGTGCTTTGAGGACCCGTTTCATGGAGACCGGGTAGGCGGTGCCGAGGGTCTGGGCGAAGAAGCTCACCCGGAGTTCCTCGATCATCCAGCGGATCTCGCGGAGTTCGGGACTGGGGTCGGCGCCGGTGGGCACCTCGGCGAGCACGGCGCGGTACTCGTCGCGTAGCCAGGCGATGTCGCGGAGTCGTTCGACGTCGCGTGCCGGGTCGCTGGGGAGCTTCTCCAGCCTGCGGCCGATGCCGCGGACGTAACGGGCCAGGTCGGGCAGCCGGTCGTAGCCGGTCTCGGTGACGAATCCGTCGTGGACGAGTTCGTCCAGGTGCGCGCGTGCGTCGGCGAGCGATCCGGCGATGGCCGGTCCGTCCATGTCGGACAGAGTCGCCTCGGTCTCGTGGTAGGCGGTGAGCACGGACTCGACCTCACGCAACACGGACAACACCGTCGGGTTCAGCCGCTGGCCGACGGCCTTCGTGAGCGCGACGAACTCCTCCTGCTCGCGCACCGGACCGCCCGCCTCGGCGATCAACTTGTCGACCGCGCAGTCGACGCAGTCCTCGAGAAGACCCTGGACACTGCCGTGCGGATTGCGCGCCAGCACGAGTTTCGCCGTGTTGGACAGGTTGCGGTTGATGTACTTCATCGGCGACGGCAGGTTCAGCCGCACCAGTTTCCGCGTGCCCGTCCACATCGCCGCCGCCTGCTGTGCGGGCGTGTCCAGCATGCGCACGGCCACGGTCTCACCCTCGTCGACCAACGCCGGGTACGCCTTCACCGAGTGGCCGCGACGCCGGGCCTCGAACACCTCGGGCAGCTCGCCGAACGCGGGTGTGGTCAGTCCGGCGCGCTCGACGTCGTCGGCTGCCTTCGAGATCGTCTCCCGTACGCGGTCCCCGAGCTTGTCCCGCAGCGCCTCGAGGTCCTTGCCCTCGGCGACCGTGCGGCCCTTCTCGTCGACGATCCGGAACGTCATCCGCAGGTGGTCGGGAATCGTCTCGGGCTGCCACGCCTCGTACGGCACGGCGACGCCGCGCTGCCGTTCGAGTTCGCGGCCGAGCACGTCCAGCAACGGGCCTTCGGAGGGGTCCACACGCGACACCACGTCGCGTGCGGTGTCCGGCGCGGGAACGAAGTTGCGGCGCAACGACTTCGGCAACGATTTGATCAGCGCGGTGACCAGTTCCTCCCGCAGTCCGGGCACCTGCCAGTCGAAACCGTCCGCGCCGACCTGGTTCAGCACCGCGAGGGGAATGTGGACGGTGACCCCGTCGGCGTCGGAGCCGGGTTCGAACTGGTACGTCAGCTTCAGCCGCAGCTCGCCCTGCACCCACGTGTCGGGATAGTCGGCGGCGCTGATCTCGTCCGAGCCGACGTTGATCAGCATCGTCTTCTCGAAGTTCAGCAGGTCCGGATCCTGCCGGCTCGTCTTCTTCCACCACGAGTCGAAGTGCCGCGCCGACACCACGTGCGCGGGGATGCGCTCGTCGTAGAAGGCGAACAACGTCTCGTCGTCCACCAGGATGTCGCGCCTGCGGGCCCGGTTCTCCAGATCCTCGACCTCGTCGAGCAACGCGCGGTTGGCGGCGAAGAATCGGTGCCGCGTGTCCCAGTCGCCCTCGACGAGCGCGTGCCGGATGAACAGTTCGCGCGAGGTCTCCGGGTCGATCCGCCCGTAGTTGACCTTCCTGCCCGCGACCAGCGGAATGCCGTAGAGCGTCACGCGCTCGTTCGCCATCACCGCGCCCTGTTTGCGTTCCCAGTGCGGCTCCGAATACGTGCGCTTGACCAGGTGCTGGGCGAGCGGTTCGATCCACTCCGGCTCCACCCGCGCGTTGACCCGCGCCCACAGGCGCGAGGTCTCGACGAGTTCGGCCGAGGCGATCCACCGCGGCTGCTTCTTGAACAGTGCCGAGCCGGGGAACACCGAGAATCGCGTACCGCGCGCGCCGAGGTAGTCGCCCTTCTCTGGGTCCTTGAGTCCCACGTGCGAGAGCAACCCGGCGAGCAGCGACGTATGGATCCGCTGCGCATCACCCGGCACGTCGTTCGGGGTGATGCCCAACGGCTTCAGCAGCTGGCGGAGCTGGGCGTGGACGTCCTGCCACTCGCGCACGCGCAGATAGTTGAGGTACTCGGCGCGGCACATCTTCCGGAACTGGTTGCCCGACAGTTCCTTCTGTTTGTCCCGCAGGTAGTTCCACAGGTTCAGGTACGCGAGGAAGTCGGAGTCCTTGTCGCGGAACCGCGCGTGTTGCTGCGCGGCGGCCTCCTTCTTGTCCGCGGGCCGTTCCCGGGGATCCTGAATGGACAGACCGGCCGCGATGATCATGACCTCGCGCACGCAGCCGTTGCGCGCGCCCTCCAGGATCATCCTGCCGAGGCGCGGATCGACCGGCAGTTGCGCGAGTTGTTTTCCGACGTCGGTGAGCTTGCCGCCGCCCGGTTCGAGCGCGCCCAGTTCCTGCAGCAGCTGCACACCCGCGGTGACCTGGCGGCGATCGGGCGGCTCGACGAACGGGAACGCGGCGATGTCGCCCAGTCCCAGCGACGTCATCTGCAGGATCACCGACGCCAGGTTCGTGCGCAGGATCTCCGGGTCGGTGAACTCGGGACGGGCGTCGAAGTCGTCCTCGGAGTAGAGCCGGATGCAGATGCCGTCGGAGGTGCGCCCGCACCGGCCCTTACGCTGGTTCGCCGACGCCTGCGACACCGGTTCGATGGGCAGCCGCTGCACCTTGGTGCGGTGGCTGTACCGCGAGATGCGGGCCGTTCCCGGGTCGACGACGTACTTGATGCCCGGCACCGTCAACGACGTCTCGGCCACGTTGGTCGCGATGACGATGCGCCTTCCGGTGTGCCGCTGGAACACGCGGTGCTGTTCGGCTGCCGACAGCCGCGCGTACAGGGGAAGCACCTCGGTGTTGGGCAGTTCGAGCGCGTTCAGCGCCTCGCTCGCGTCCCGGATCTCGCGTTCCCCCGAGGCGAACACGAGCACATCGCCCGACCCCTCGGCGATCAGTTCGCGCACGGCGTCGACGATGGCCTGCGGCTGGTCGCGGTCCGGGTCCGCGTCAGGATCGTCCGGGTCGACCACGGGCCGGTAGCGCACCTCGACCGGGTAGGTGCGCCCGGACACCTCCAGCACGGGCGCGGGGGTGCCGTCGGGACGTGCGAAGTGCCGCGCGAACCGCTCCGGGTCGATCGTGGCGGAGGTGATGACCACCTTCAGATCGGGCCGCTTCGGCAACAGCTGCTTGAGGTAGCCCAGCAGGAAGTCGATGTTGAGGCTGCGTTCGTGTGCCTCGTCGATGATCAGCACCTCGTACTGGCGCAGCATGCGGTCGCGCGTGATCTCGGCCAGCAGGATGCCGTCGGTCATGACCTTCACGAGCGTCTCGTCGCTCGAGGTGTCGGTGAACCGCACCTTGTATCCGATGGCACCGCCCAGTTCGCTGCCGACCTCGGACGAGACGCGCTCGGCGACCGTGCGCGCGGCGATACGCCGCGGCTGCGTGTGCCCGATCTGCCCCCGAACGCCCAGTCCGAGGTCGAGGCAGATCTTCGGCAGCTGCGTCGTCTTGCCCGACCCGGTCTCGCCGGCGACGATCACGACCTGGTTGTCGCGGATCGCCTCGGCGAGGTCCTCGGCACGAGCGCTGACCGGCAGCTGTTCGGGATACGTGATGCGCGGTACCGCGGCCCTGCGCCTGCGCACCCACTCCTCGCCCGCGTCGATGTCGGCGGAGATCTCGGCGGCGATCTTCTCGGTCTTCGCCGGGGTGGCACCGCGCGCCTTGCGTGCACCGTCGATCCGGCGGCGCACACGGTGGGCGTCGCGCAGGGTCAGTCCGGACAGGCGCGAGCGCAGCTCATCGAGGGGGGAACGTGCAGACATACCGCCCACCAGCGTACCGGGCGGGCCGCGATCGACCGACGTGATTATCGGCTCGCGCGGCGGGCCCCATCGTGGCGGGGCCGGCGCCCTCTAGGCTGCGCATGGCCGTACCGGCTCTCTGCGGCCGGCCGACACGCGGACACGGAAAGGCAGCGGGACGTGCGAAAGGTCCTCCCGGGACTCGCGATGGCACTCGTCGTGCTCGGCGGATGCTCCGGGCCGCCCGGCAGCGATCCGGTCGAGAACCCGGCGCCGGTGCACGCGACCGAACAGGTCTCGGTGTATCCGTTCACGCAGGACGGCAGGCCGGCCTCCGGCCTCGACGTGGTCCACGAGGGAAACGGCACGTGCTGGCAGTCGTGGGTGAGCGTGGACAGCGACGCCGCACGCCGGTGCGCGCCGGTGCCGAAGGGCGATCCCGACACCTCCAAGCCCGTGCACGACCCGTGCTACCTGCACCCCGAGGCGGGCGCCGACCGCGCGCTCTGCCTGGCCGACCCGACGACCGGCCAGGCGGTGAGCTTCGACGTCGTCTCCGACGACGGCCCGCGCCCCGAGGAGGAGGCGGCCCACAAGCCGTGGTTCCTCGAACTCGGCGACGGGCGTCACTGCGTGCTCTACCTCAGCCCCGACGAGGGCGTGGACCCGGCGGAGATCCCCACGTACGCGTGTGGCCGCAACGACTACCTGTACGGCGAACCGGACACCGGCCGCCCGGTGTGGACGATCGCCAACCGCCACGGTGAGGCGGACACGCGGATCGAGCCCGGACCCGAACTGGACGAGGTGCAGATCCGCACCGCGTGGTTCTGAGGCGGCCGATGCGCATGACCTTCCACCGGCACTCCCCTGCCCGGCCGGCGGCGCCGGCTCGGTCCGCACTGCTGACGGCCGTGCTGGCGCTCGTGCTGATGACGGCGGCGTGCAGCGGGGACGCGGCCGAGCAGGCGCACCCCGAGGCCGCTCCGGTCACGGCGACCCAGCGCGTGACGGTGGAGCCGTTCACGCCGGACGGCGCCCCGTCACCGCGGCTCACCGTCACCGACGAGGCCGACGCGAAGTGTTCGGCCTCCGGCGTCGACCTGTCCGATCCCACGGCCAGGCGGTGCATGACGACCGAGGGGTACCTGCTGTACGACCCCTGCTACGTGCGTCCGGGGCCGACACCCGACACGGCTCTGTGCCTGCGCGAACCGGACAGTACGGACGCGGTGCGCATCCACCTCGTCGAGGACGCCGGGCCCTTGCCGCCGGAGGAGATCACCCAGCGGCCCTGGTACCTGCAGCTGGAGGACGGCAGGCGCTGCGTGCTCGCCCCGCGTCCCGACCCGACCGACCCGGCCGAGCAGCCGACCTACACATGCGGCAAGGGTGACCACCTGTTCGGGATGCCCGACACGTCGGCGCCGGTGTGGACCATCGGCAACCGGCAGGACACCGATACCGCCGGCGGCACCGGAGACGCCGAGTCCGCGCTGCGCGAGGTCGACATCCGCACCGCCTGGTTCTGACCGGGTCGGCTCCCCTGCCGAGCGGGGTCGGCCCGGTGAGCCCCGCAGAGCGCCACCGGGCCGAGAGGCCGCTACAGCCCCAGCTCCCCCAGTCGGGTGCTCACCCGCGGATCGGTGGACACGACCGGCGACTCGCTGCGCACCCACGGATCGCCGCCGAAGTAGCGCCGGAAGATCTTCTCCGCGGTCCTGGTGGCCAGCGCCTGCGTGGTCAACGTCGGGTTCGGACCGCCGAGCGAGTTCGCCAACGCCGAGTTGTCGGCGATGAACAGGCCCTTCACCGCACGGGCCTCACCGTCGGAGTCGAGCACCGAGTCGCGCTCCGACTCGCCCATCCGCATCGAGGACTGGACGTGCAGCAGCAGCGGTGCCCAGTCGATGCGGTAGACCGACTTCGCTCCCGCACCACGCAGGACCTCGGCGGTCTTGCGGGCCATGAACTCCCGGTTGCGGCGCGTCCTGGCCGAGCGCGTGCGTGGCTGGAACTGCACCTTCGGGATGGGCCCGTTCTCGTCGGCGGGCAACGCGGACGGCACGACCCGGTTCCCCGCCTCGACGTCGTCGTCGGTGATGACGAGGATCGCGAGGACATGGTCGAGTCCGCCGGCGAGGAGCTCCTTCATGTCCGGTCCCATCAGCCTGCCCGCCGGACCGTCCCACGGCCCGGTCATCCCACGGCCGTTGGTGTACTGCCCGCGGATTCCGCTGTCGGACAGCGTCGTCGCGAACGCGTTGAGCGCGGGCGGCACGCCGACGTTCTCCATGCCGCCGTACGGAGGGAAGTCCAGGCGCGACGACGACCCGGTGCCCTTGGGGTTGCCGGTGTAGGTGTCGAACGACCCGACGACCCAGTCGAACGAGTGGTCCGTGTAGCCCCGCCCCACCCAGCCGTTCGGGTTGGGCAGGCCGCTGTTGAACCACAGCCGCGGGTTCTCGGTGCACCCGCCCGCCATCACCACGACCGCGGCGTCCTCCCGATGCTCCTCGCCCGATCCGTTGTCGCGCCACGTCACTCCGGTGGCGTGCACCGTACCCGCCCGCGACTCGGTGTGGACGCGGGTGACGAACGCGTCGGTGATCAGCTCGGCGGGCTTTCCTCCCCTCGCCCACACGTCGGCGGTGAGCGCCATCGGCACGTAACTGTTGTCCGTGGAGCGCTTGGCGTACTGGTTGCGGGGCGCCCCGACCGGCCGCATGCAGCCCTGGAAGCAGTAGCCGCAGAAGGTGCAGCCGGTGGCCTGCGGGTACGACAGCAGGTTCGGATCCGACGTGCGTCCCGCGGTGCCGCCCGGCTGGAGGATCGCGTTCTCCTGGGGCCGGTACGAAGGACCGTGGGTGGTCTTGGTCGTCTGCACCGGCAGGCCCGTCGTCTCGCAGCCGCGGAAGAACACCTCCTCCCTGGTGCCCATCGCGGCGGTCATGACCGGCGCCGTCTCCTCGACCCATTCGAAGTAGGGCACGAGCTCGCCGTAGGAGAACGGGAACCGGTGGTTCACGTCGTACTCGGCAGCGTCCGGGCCGTCGTAATCGTTGAACACGCCGGGAAACGCCCGCGGATAGTTGCCGTAGAAGTGCTGGGTCGTCCCGCCGACGCCGGACAACTGCCACATGAACGAGTTCTGGCTCCATTCCCGGAACCACGCGGGCTTCGACCGGTCCTGCTGTCCCCAGCGCAGATATCCGGTGAGGGGGTTGTTGGCGTCGTTCTCGAACGTCGTCCACTGCTCACGCGGCTTGTCGTGACGCGGACCCGCCTCGAGCACAAGCACGTCGAGCCCCTTCGCGGCCAGTTCCTTGGCGACCACGGGACCTCCGCCGCCCGCGCCGATCACGATCACGTCTCGCATCAGTCGTGCACCTCCGTGCGGCCCTGGTAGTAGCCGATGAACTCGTCCCAGCCCTCGACGGGCCCGTCCGGCTGGTATCCGGTCAGCCGCCAGCCCACGGGACGGCCGGTCAACTGCTTGGTCTTCGCGTCGAACACCGCGTACTCCGAGTAGGAGCCGAACGTGGCGAACTCGATGAGCGCGCCGCCGACGAACTTCAACAGTCCGGAGACCGACCCCTTGAGCGGTTCGGGCAGCCGCACGTCGAGCACCGCGACGAGGTCGGAGTTCGCACCCTCCAGCAACGCGAACGCCCGTGCCTTCTCGGCGTAGGTCAGCCGCGCGAACGGCGAGACGAACGGACCGTTCACGGCTGCCGGGTTCACCTGCGTGGCGAGGAGGTTGAGCAGTGCGGCGATGGGCAGCGACAACGGGATCGTCGCGTCGCCCTGCAGTACCGTCGCGAGCGCCTTGTCGAGGGTGGCGAGTTCGGCGGGCACCAGCTCGGTGCCGGGCAGGGCGATCCCCGTGTCCGACAGTCCCGTCGCCAGCGCCGTGGCGACCGGCCGGACCACCTCGTCGGGCATCGGGACGAAGTTGTCGAGCGCGTCGATGAGGAAGTCGGTGGTGCCGGCCTCCATCGCGCCGGGGGTGTCGCTCGGGGTGCCCTGCGCCCGCGAGTACGGGTCGGGCCCCGGCATCGTGAAGACCGAGAGTCCGTTGAGCGTGTCCCGCGCCAGCTCGGCGAGGACGGGTCTGAGCGCCTCGACGACGCCGGACAGCGGGTCGCCGGGGGCGGCGGCCGCCGCCTGCGGCGCCAGCGTCTCGCGGGTGAGCAGCCCGCCGGCACCCACGGCGCCGAGCAGGCCGAGCCGGGCGAGGAAGGTCCTCCTGCCCAGGCCCACGGTGGAATCAGGCGTGCCGTTCATCGTTGAACCTCCGCACACGGGTGGAGCCGTGATGGCTTGGCTGGAGATGTGACTACCAGCACAGCTGCCGGCACGGCTGGCCGAAGCACGCCTGTGCGGTGGGCGCACGGAATCCGTCGACGGGCGGCCGATCACCCGTCGAAACTCACCCTCGGCCGAGGGAATAGTAAGCATTGCTAGGCACTTAAACCCCAGGGAGCGTGTCGGCGGCCGGAGCCGGCAGCGGCGCGCGACACCGGACAAGCTGAACCCACCACGAATCGGAGGACCCGTGACCGCAGTGACCACCCCGACCCCCGAGGCCGATGCGGGAGCGCGGCTCAGCCGGAGCGGGCGACTGCGGTTCGCGCTCATCCTGGGCGGTCTCACCGCGTTCGGTCCGCTGTCGATCGACATGTACCTGCCCGGACTGCCCGCGATGGCCGAGGACCTGTCGGCGGCCAACGCGATGGTCCAGCTCACCCTCGCCGCGTTCGTGGTCGGTATCGGCGCCGGGCAGCTCGTCGCGGGCCCGCTGTCGGATGCCTACGGCAGGCGCACGCCACTGCTGGTGGGAGTGTCGCTCTACATCGCCGCGAGCGTGCTGTGCGCACTCGCGCCGACGGTCGAGGTGCTGATCGCGGCGCGTGCGCTCCAGGCACTCGGCGCCGCGGCGGGCATCGTGATCGCGCGTGCCACAGTGCGTGACCTGTTCTCCGGCGTCGCCATGGCACGGTTCTTCTCGGCCCTGATGCTGGTCTCGGGCGTGGCGCCGATCCTGGCGCCGATCATCGGCGGGCAGCTGCTGGCCGTCACGTCGTGGCGCGGCATCTTCTCCGTCCTTGCCGCCTTCGGCGGGCTGTTGTTCCTGGTCGCCGCGTTCGCGCTGCCCGAGACACTCGCACCGGCGCAACGCCGTCCCGCCCGGCTCGGCAGTGCACTGCGCACCTACCTGGGCCTGCTGCGGCACCCGGTGTTCCTCGGCTGCGCGCTGACGGTCGGATTGGCCTTCGCGGGCATGTTCACCTACATCTCCGCCTCGAGCTTCGTGCTGCAGGACATCTACGGACTCGACCCGCAGACCTACAGCTTCGTCTTCGGCGGTGGCGCGGTCGGCCTGGTGCTCATGACCCAGGTCAACGCGCGGCTGGTCGGCCGGTTCTCCCAGCGGAGCCTGCTGCGCACCGGGCTGACGGTCGCGCTGACCGGCACCGTCGTGGCCACCGTGGCCGCCGCCGCGGGCCTGGGCCTGGCCGTGGTCCTGCCCGCGATCTACCTCGTGCTCGGCGGCAGCGGCATGATCATGCCGAACGCGACCGCGCTGGCCATGGCCGACCACCCCGACAAGGCCGGATCCGCCTCCGCGCTGCTCGGCGTGCTGCAGTTCATCGTCGCGGGCGCCTCGTCCCCGCTGGTCGGGCTGTTCGGCGAGAGTTCCGCCGTGCCGATGGCCGCGATCATGGCCGTGTTCCTGGCCCTCGGCCTCACGAGCTTCCTCACCCTGGTGCGGCCCCGCGCCTGAGCGCGCCGTGCGGCGCCCGGCCCTCGCCGGCCTGCACGGGTGTCGCCGCGGTGGCACCGTGAGAGCGATGACGGAGCAGGCGGGACGGGCGGACGATCAGCGACCGGTCGTCATCCGTATCGGCAACGAGGAACTGATCGTCCGCAGGCGCTACGAGGTGGCCAGCATCGTCAACGATCTGCTGATCGCGGTCTGGTTCGTCGTCGGCAGCATCGAGTTGCTCATCCGCCCGATCATCCGCCTCAGCAGGCGCGTTCACCTGCGGCGGTTCAGCGGTGACGGTCCCACGGAGGCGGCCCACGACTTCTGACCGGCACCCCGGCATGACGATCCGGCGTGACAATCCGGCGTGACAATCCGTGTGCTTTCCGCGTCATGGCGTGGTCGCCTCCGCGTCCCACCCCCGCTCAGCACGAACGGCATCGGAGGAAGGCGGTCGGCGTGTCTGCACACAACGAATGGGTGGTTCCCTGCCGTGACCTGGCGGGACGCAAGCGCAAACTCACCGTGTTCACCAGCGACGAGCACGTCGTCGTGGTCGCTCCGCCCGGGGAGACGGCCGTGCTCGGACCGCTCGACGTCGGCCGGTTCCGCGCCGCGCTGCGCGACGCCGTCGTCCAGATCGCCCAACCGGACGCCGACCAGGCGGGCGATCTCGTCTGAGGCACGGGCGGCACAGGCCGCAATTGCGCGAGCGCGCGCTGCCGCAGGCGCATAGCCTGCGTGCCATGGATCCTCGGACGTGGACGACGGTGGACGACTACCTGACCACCAACCTGCTCGAGTACGACGAGGCGCTCGAGGGCGCGGCCAGGGTGTCCGTGGAGGCGGGCCTGCCGGACATCGCGGTCAGCGCACCGCAGGGCCGGTTCCTCACCCTGCTGGTGCGGATGGTCCGCGCCCGTTCCGTCCTCGAGATCGGCACGCTCGGCGGGTACAGCGCCATCTGCCTGGCCCGCGGACTCCCGCACGACGGATCACTGATCACGCTCGAGGCCGAACCGCGTTTCGCCGACGTGGCGCGCGGCAACATCGACCGCGCGGGCGTGGGCGACCGGGTCGACATCCGCGTCGGCCCCGCCCTCGACACCCTGCCCATCCTCGGCGACGACGCACCGTTCGACCTGGTGTTCCTCGACGCCGACAAGGCCAACAACGCCGCCTACTTCCGCTGGGCCCTCGAGTTCGCGCGGCCCGGCACGGTGCTCGTCGTGGACAACGTCGTCCGGGGCGGCACGATCGCCGACCCCGCCTCCGACGACCCCGGCGTGCGCGGCACCCAGCACATGTTCGAGCTGATGGCGGCCGATCCCCGCGTCGATGCCACCGCACTGCAGACCGTGGCCGGCAAGGGCTACGACGGATTCGCACTGGCGCTCGTCACCGGCTGACGAGCGCCGCGGTCCCCGGAACGCATCCGGCCCGCCCCCACCGGCTGTGACCGGTCAGGACAGGCCGGGGTACAGCGGGTGCTTCTTGGCCAGCAGCTCCACCCGGCCACGCAGCTCGCCGAGCACCGCGTCGTCGGCGTTCGGCTGCAGTGCGCGCACGATGATGTCGGCGACCTCGGTGAAGTCCTCGGCCCCGAAACCACGCGTGGCGAGCGCGGGCGTGCCCACGCGCAACCCCGAGGTGACCATCGGCGGCCGCGGGTCGAACGGCACGGCGTTGCGGTTGACGGTGATGCCGATCTCGTGCAGCCGGTCCTCGGCCTGCTTGCCGTCGAGCGTCGAGTTCACCAGGTCGACCAGCACCAGGTGCACGTCGGTGCCGCCGCTGAGCACGCGCACGCCCGCGTCCGCGGCGTCCGACTGCGACAGCCGGTCGGCGAGGATCTTCGCGCCCTCGAGCACGCGGCGCTGCCGCTCGGCGAACTCCTCGCTCGCCGCGATCTTCAACGCCACGGCCTTACCGGCGATCACGTGCTCGAGCGGGCCGCCCTGCTGCCCGGGGAACACCGCCGAGTTGATCTTCTTGGCGTACTCCTGCGTGGACAGCACGATGCCGCCGCGCGGACCACCGAGCGTCTTGTGCGTCGTGGTGGTGACGACGTCGGCGTACGGCACGGGGTTCGGGTGCAGTCCGGCCGCGACCAAACCCGCGAAGTGGGCCATGTCGACCATGAGCTTCGCGCCCACCGAGTCGGCGATCCGGCGGAACTCGGCGAAGTCCAGCTGACGCGGGTAGGCCGACCAGCCCGCGATGATCAGCTGCGGCTTGTGCTCGTTCGCGAGGCGCTCCACCTCGGCCATGTCGACGCGGCCGGTCTCCTTGTCGACGTGGTAGGCGGCGACGTTGTAGAGCTTGCCGGAGAAGTTCAGCTTCATGCCGTGCGTCAGGTGCCCGCCGTGGGCGAGGTCCAGACCGAGGATCGTGTCGCCCGGGTTGAGCAGCGACACCATCGCCGCGGCGTTCGCCTGCGCACCCGAGTGGGGCTGCACGTTGGCGTGCTCGGCGCCGAACAACGCCTTGGCGCGCTCGATCGCCAGGTTCTCGATGACGTCGACGTGCTCGCAACCACCGTAGTAGCGCTTGCCCGGGTAGCCCTCGGCGTACTTGTTCGTCAGCACCGAACCCTGCGCCTCGAGCACCGACACCGGCGCAAAGTTCTCGGAGGCGATCATCTCCAGCGTCGACTGCTGACGGCCGAGCTCCGCCTTGACGGCAGCCGCGACGTCCGGGTCTACAGTGGACAGATCGGCTTCGAACGAACTCAATGGTCAGCCCTCCTGGGTGAGCGCGGTGTAGGCGGCGGCGTCCATCAGCTCCGGCATGCTCTCGAACCGGACCTTGAACAGCCACCCTTGTTCATACGGATCGGAGTTCACGGACTCCGGGTTGTCCACGACGGCCTGATTGACCTCCGTGACCTCACCATCGACCGGTGCGTAGATCTCCGAGACCGACTTGGTCGACTCGATCTCTCCGCACGGCGTCCCCGCACTCACCTCCGAACCGGCCTCCGGGAGTTCGACGAAGACGACGTCGCCGAGGGCCTCGGCCGCGAACGCGGTGATGCCCACGGTGGCGACGTCACCGTCGACGGAGATCCACTCGTGTTCCTTGGTGTAGCGCAGGTCTTGGGGAATCGTCATCTCGGGACCTTTCAGCGACGCTGGTAGAACGGCAGGGCGACCACCTCGACGGCTTCGAGGCGACCGCGGATGTCGGCGGACAGTGTGGTGCCGGGTTCGGAGCACGAGGCGGGCACGTAGGCCATGGCGATCGGGTGGCCGAGCGTCGGCGACAGCGCACCGCTGGTGATCTCCCCGACCTCGTCGTCGCCCTGGAGGACACGGTAGCCGTGCCGCGGAGCGCGTCGTCCCGCACCGGTCAGTCCGACCAGGACCCGCTCGGGCTCGGGCTGCTTCTCCAGCGCGTCGCGGCCCACGAAGTCACCCTCCTTGTCGAACCGGACCACCCGTCCGAGGTTCGCCGCGAAGGGTGAACGGTCGGCGCTGAGCTCGTTGCCGTACAACGGCATACCCGCCTCGAGGCGCAGTGTGTCGCGGCACGCGAGACCGCACGGCACGATCCCGTGCGACGCGCCGGCCTCGGTCAGCACACCCCACACGTCGGCCGCGTCGGCGGCGTCGACGAACAGTTCGAACCCGTCCTCACCGGTGTAGCCGGTGCGGGCGAGCAGCACCTCCCGGCCACCGACGGTCGTGGGCACGCTCGCGTAGTGCTTGAGCGCGGACAGATCGGCATCGCTGACGGCGCCGACAACGGACGCCGAGGTCGGGCCCTGCACCGCGATGAGCGCGGTCTCGGCGGAACGGTCGGTCACCGTGGTGTCGAAGCCCTCGGCGCGGCGCACCAGCTCGGCCGACACCTCGGCGGCGTTGCCCGCGTTGGCCACCACCAGGTAGCGCTCGTCGGCGAGCCGGTAGACGACGAGGTCGTCGACCACACCGCCGCGTTCGTTGCACATCATCGTGTAGCGGGCCCTGCCCACCGACACGGCCGACAGCTTGCCGGTCAGCGCGTAGTCGAGCGCGTCGGCGGCCTGCGGCCCGCTCAGTTCGATCTCCCCCATGTGCGAGAGGTCGAACAGCCCGGCCGCCTCGCGCACAGCGCGGTGCTCGGCCAGGTCGCTCGAGTACCGGACCGGCATGTCCCAGCCGGCGAAGTCGGTGAACGAGGCTCCTAGTCCACTGTGGACGTCATGTAGCGGAGTCTTCATCGTCTCAGCTTTCGAAATCGGTGACGGGCGGGCAGGAGCACACCAGGTTGCGGTCCCCGTAGGCGCCTTCGATGCGGCGCACCGGCGAGAAGTACTTGCCCTTCGCGCGGGTACGGCCCGGGTACACCGCGAGCATCCGGTCGTAGGGCAGGTCCCAGTCGCCCGCGAGCTGCTCGGCGGTGTGCGGCGCACCCCGCAGCGGGCTGCGCTCGACCTCCCACGTGCCGGAGGCGACCTCCGCGATCTCCCTGCGGATCGAGATCATGGCCTCGCAGAAGCGATCCAGCTCGGCGAGGTCCTCGCTCTCGGTCGGCTCGACCATGAACGTGCCCGCCACGGGGAATGACATCGTCGGTGCGTGGAACCCGTAGTCGATGAGCCGCTTCGCGACGTCGTCGACCGTCACGCCGGTCTGCTTGGTCAGCTGGCGCAGATCGATGATGCACTCGTGCGCGACGAGACCGTTCTGTCCGGTGTAGAGCACCGGGTAGTGCGGGCTCAGCCGCGCGGCGACGTAGTTCGCCGCGAGCACCGCGACCTGCGTGGCCTCGGTCAGCCCCGCCGACCCCATCATGCGCACGTATGCCCACGAGATCGGCAGGATCGAGGCCGAACCGTAGGGCGCACCGGAGATCGGCCCGACACCCGTGTCCGGTCCGGCGCCCGGGAACTGCGGGTGGTTCGGCAGGTACGGCGCGAGGTGCTCGCGCACCGCGACGGGCCCGACACCCGGACCGCCGCCGCCGTGCGGGATGCAGAACGTCTTGTGCAGGTTCAGGTGCGAGACGTCGCCACCGAACTCGCCCGGCTTGGCCAGTCCCAGCAACGCGTTGAGGTTCGCACCGTCCACATAGACCTGACCACCGGCCTCGTGCACGATCTCGGCGAGCTCGGAGATCCCGGTCTCGTACACGCCGTGCGTCGACGGGTAGGTGACCATGATCGCCGCGAGCGTGTCGCGGTGCTGGTCGGCCTTGGCACGCAGGTCGGCGAGGTCGATGTCACCGTCGTCGGTGCAGGCCACCACGACCACGCGCATGCCGGCCAGTACGGCCGAGGCCGCGTTGGTGCCGTGCGCCGAGGACGGGATGAGGCAGACGTCGCGTTCGGGCTCGCCGTTGGCGCGATGGTAGGCACGGATCGCCAGCAGTCCGGCGAGTTCGCCCTGACTTCCCGCGTTCGGCTGCAGCGACACCGAGTGATAGCCGGTGACCTCGGCCAGCCACGTGCTGAGCTGGTCGGTGAGTTCGCGGTACCCGGCGGCGTCCTCGGCGGGCGCGAACGGGTGGATGTTCGCGAACTCCGGCCAGGTGACCGCTTCCATCTCGGTCGTGGCGTTGAGCTTCATCGTGCACGAGCCGAGCGGGATCATCCCACGGTCGAGCGCGTAGTCCAGATCGGACAGCCTGCGCAGGTAGCGCAGCATCGCCGTCTCGGAGCGGTGGCTGTGGAAGACCTCGTGGGTCAGGTACTCCGTGGTGCGCTCGAGCCCCGCAGGGATCGCGCGGCCCGCCTCACCGGGCGTGCCGTCGAGACCGAAGGCGGCGAGCACCGCCTCGACGATCCGCGGCGACGTCGCCTCGTCGCACGCGATGCGCACGAGGTCCGGACCATCGGCGCCCAGGTTGATCCCGGCCTCGCGGGCCGCGGCCACGACCGCGTCCGCCCGCCCGGGAACACGCGCGAGCACCGTGTCGAAGAAGTGCTCGTGGACGACCTCGACACCGCCGCGGCGCAACGCATCGGCCACGGCGGTGGCGTGCCCGTGCACCCGGTCGGCGATGCGCTTCAGCCCGTCGGGGCCGTGATAGACCGCGTACATCGAGGCCATGACCGCCAGCAGCACCTGCGCGGTGCAGATGTTGCTCGTGGCCTTCTCCCGCCGGATGTGCTGCTCCCGGGTCTGCAACGCGAGCCGGTACGCACGTGCCCCGGCCGCGTCGACCGAGACACCGACGAGCCTGCCCGGCAGCGACCGCTCGAGCCCTTCACGGACGGCGAGATAGCCGGCGTGCGGGCCGCCGTAACCCATCGGCACGCCGAAACGCTGACTGCTGCCCGCCGCCAGATCGGCGCCGAACTCGCCCGGCGCCTGCACCGTGGTCAGCGCGAGCAGGTCACCCGCGACGCAGTAGAGCGCCTTCGCCTCGTGGGCGGCCTCGCCGATGCGCGCGTAGAACCCCGGTTCGCGCAGGACACCGGAGGCACCCGGGTACTGCACGACGACACCGAAGAACTCCTCGGGCAGCCCCTGCGACAGATCGCGGACGTCGACGTCGATCCCGACCGCCTCGGCACGCGTACGCAGGACGCTCACCGTCTGCGGAAGGCACTCGTCGTCGACCACCAGCGTGGACGTCTTCGCCTTGGACGCGCGGCGCATCAACATCATCGCCTCGGCGACGGCCGTCGGCTCGTCGAGCATCGAGGCGTTGGCCGTGGCCAGGCCGGTCAGGTCGGACACCATCGTCTGGAAGTTCAGCAGTGCTTCCAGCCTGCCCTGCGAGATCTCCGGCTGGTACGGCGTGTACGCGGTGTACCAGGCCGGGTTCTCCAGCACGTTGCGCCGGATCACGGCGGGCGTGACGGTGTCGTGGTAGCCGAGACCGATCATCTGGGTCATCGGGCGGTTCTTGGACGCGAGCGCCCGCAGCTCGCGAATGGCCTCCTCCTCGGAGGCGGCCTCGGGCAGGCTCAACTCGCCCGACACGCGAATCGCGGGGGGCACGGCGGCCGCCACAAGCGCATCGAGGCTGCCGTAGCCGCACTCGGCCAACATCTTCGCCTGCTCCGACTCGGCGGGGCCGATGTGCCGGGGCGCGAACGACGACGGCGACGAAGGCGACGATGGCGGCGAGGACAACGACGACGGCGATGACGTCGAAGACTGTGCCGGAACGGTCATCGAAAGGAGCTCCTTTCAAGCGCATGACGGGGATACCCGCCACGCTGGGAACTCCCCCTCTGTCATGACACCTGAGAGTTTCACCGTGCGTGCACGGCTTTCACCTTGGGTGAGGCTCATCGAGCCCACTTTCCAGAGTGGCCTCACCATGGCGGTAACGGTACCTGAGAGATTGTGGGGTCTTTGCTCCTTCGGTGCCTCGCGCTACCGGCGCACGAGGTCTCTCCCGCTCACGGCTCGAGCAGCCTCGATATTCGGTTATCAGACGGTTAACGTACTGGTCGCGTTTGACCGAGTCCACCCTCCGCGCCCTCGCAGTGATGTAGACCGCGGGGATGTCGACCCGGCGGAGCACGGGCGGCTACTGTCGGTGTCCGACTCCCTCGATCGGGCGCCCGTTTGCCTCGTGCGCCGCGCGGGAAGCCCGCACCGGTGAGTGCCCAGATGCCTACCGTACGCACCCTGCGGGACGTCACCGATCTCGTCGGCAGGGGTGTCGCGCCGTACCTGCGCTACTCCCCCGGCCCGGACTCCGACGCCGCTCACCCCAGTACCGACCACGAGAGCGGACTGCTCATGCCCGGCGTGTCCGTCAGCCCGCTCGAGGCTCCCGGCTGGTGGACACTGCCCCTCGAGGACTGGGTGGCCAGGCGGATCTGCCAGTACCTGCGCGAACTCGACGAGGGCGCGTGGCCCTGGCTGCTGTCCGGACGCGTCGTGGACGTCGGCCCGGACAACGAGCCACTGCTCGTCGACGTCGAACCGGTCGCGTGGATGGACCTCGCACTGCTCGACGAGGCCCGCGACCACTACCGCAGCCGCCTCGACGCCGGCGTCGCCACCCACCAGGACAAAGCGCAGTAGACCTCCGGCACTGCTCTGTCCGGCACTGCTCTGCCCGGCACTCCTCTGCCCATCATTGCTCCGGCCGTCACCGCACGCGTGCTCCGACCTTCGGTGCGAGTGCCGCCGCGACCCGGCGCAGCATCCGCACGTACGGCGACCACCGCGCCGGGCGGGCCACGCCGCCCGTCAGTTGCCGCTCCGCCCGGTCGAGGCAATCCTCCAGGAGCGCGTCGTGCAGCGGCATCCAGAACAGCCGCACGGTGAGCCGGGCAGCGCCGCGCGGGCGGATCACCAGCAGATGGCGCAGCTCCGTCATCGGCCGATCCCCCGCCGGTACCCCGGTCCCTGAGCCGGACGCGGTGTCGGCGTGGCGCAAGGGCACGGTGCTGAACTCGTGGAACCCGTCGAAGCCGCGGGGCCGCGTGAATCGGAAGCGCACACAACGCCCCGGCGTCACGGCCTCCACCCGGTAGCGAACCGGACCATGACCCCCGCTCGCACCGACCTCCAGGGGCCGATCGAACGCCATCGGTGGCCAGGCATCGCGCGGCCACAGGTGGTCCCGCGTTCCGCTGAGCCCCTGCAGCAGGGTGCCGACCTCCGCCTCGGCGACCGGCAGCACCCGCGCGTGAAGGTTGTGGAGCATCCGAACCCCTGCCCCGTCCACCGTCGGCGGACGTCGGTTGTCGAAGGTCGCAGTAGTGAGCTTTTTCGTGAGCTTTCGTGAGTCGTTATAGAGAGCCGTTGTCGATAGCCGCTGTAGATACCCGTTGTAGAGAGCTGTTGTAGAGAGCTGTCCCTAAAACAGTATTAGAGCATAGTCTCCACAACATGGGCAGACCCGAACGGCACACCCGCGACGATTTCCTCGATGCCGCGGCCCGGCTCTTCGCCGACGGTGGCACGCGGGCGGTGACGATGTCGGCCGTCGCGCGTGCGGCGGGCGCACCGAGCGGCTCGCTGTACCACCGCTTCGCCGACCGGCCGGCGCTGCTGGCCGCGCTGTGGACCCGGACCGTCGACCGGTTCCAGGCCGGCTACCTCGAACAGCTCCGCCGCACGCCGCCCGTGGAGGGCGCGGTGGCCGCGGCGGCGCACGTCGTGCGCTGGTGCCGGGAGCACCCGGCGGAGGCGCACGTGCTGCACGCGGGCAAGCGGGCGTTCGACACCGGCACGTGGCCCGAGCCGGACCGCGCGGCCGGCGAGCGCTCCGAACGCGAACTACGGCACGCACTGCAGGCGGCGTGCCGAACCCTGCGCGCGGCCACGCACCGTTCGACCGACGAACTGCTGCTCGTGCTGGTCGACCTGCCCTACGCGACGGTGCACCGCCACCTCTCCCGGGGTGACACGCCGCCCGCCCGGGCCGTCACCGCCGCCACAGCGGCGGCCCGCGCTCTGCTCACCCCGAGCGGCGACCACCCGAGCGGCGACCACCCGAGCGACGCTCCGAGGTGAGCCCGGCCGAGCGTGCCGAGGCGCGACTCAGCCGGTCAGCGACGCGGGCGTCCCAGCTCGGTGCGTCCCAGTTCGGCGAGCAGTGCACGCACCGCGGACCGCCCGGCTCGGCTGGCACCGACGGTGCTGGCCGACGGCCCGTAGCCGACGAGGTGCACCCGCGGCTCGGCGACCACACGCGTGCCGTCCATGCGCACCCCGCCTCCCGGCTCCCGGAGTCCCAGCGGAGCGAGGTGATCGAGCGCGGCGCGGAAGCCGGTGGCCCACAGGATCACGTCGGCGGCCTGCTCCCTCCCGTCCGGCCAGACGACGCCGCGCGGCGTGATGCGCTCGAACATCGGCCTGCGGTCGAGGATGCCCGCCTCTCGCGCGGCCCTGACCTGCGGCGTGAGCATCAGGCCCGTCACACTGACCACGCTGCGCGGCGGTTTGCCCTGCCGGACGCGTGCGTCGACCTGCGCGACGACCTCGCGGCCGTACTCGGGTGTGAACTCGGCGTCCCGGAACACCGGCGGCGTCCGCGTGACCCACGTCGTCCCCGCGGCGACCGGGGCGATCTCGAGCAGCTGCTGCACCGCGGAACTGCCGCCGCCGACCACGACGACATGCTTGCCGCGGAACTCGTCGGCTCCCGAGAAGTCGGCCGTGTGCAACTGCCTGCCCCGGAAGTCGGCCTGGCCCGGGTAGTGCGGCCAGAAGGGGCGGTCCCACGTCCCGGTGGCGTTGACGATCCCGTTGGCCAGCCACGTCTCGGCGGGCGTCTCGACGACGAACGCGCCGCGTTCGTCGTCGGCGTACCGCACGGCGCGGACGTCGAGCGGCCTGCGCACCGGGAGGTCGAACGTGCGCTCGTAGCGGTCGAAGTACTCGGTGACGACCTCGGACGCGGGCCGATGCGGGTCCGGTATGCCGAGCGCCAGCCCCGGCAGCTCGTGCAGGCCGTGGACCTTGTCGAACCGCAGGGACGGCCACCGGTACTGCCAGGCACCGCCCGGCCGTTTCGCGTGATCGAGCACCACGAAACCGGAGCGACCGTCCAAGCCGGCGCGGCGCAGGAAGTACGCGGCCGACAGCCCGGCCTGTCCGGCGCCGAGGACGGCCACCTCCACCGCGTGATCAGCCCGCATGTCCGGTACAACCACGTGGCGTGGCGGCCCATTCCGGCGCGGGCCGCTACCGGGTCACGAGCCCTTCTTCCCCCGAATCAGGCGAATCACGGCGAGGACCCCGAAGAGCGCGACCACGCCGGCGATCACGGGCGCGAGACGCTTGGCGACCGACGCACCCGCGTAGTCGAACAGGTCGATGGCCTCCGCCTCACCGCGTGAGCCCGCGGGCTTGACCGACTCGAGCTGGGGCTTCTCGGGCTGGGGCGGCGGCGCCGCGGCGGCCGCACCCGCGGCGATGCCGCTGCCGTCACCCGTGCCCGGCGTCGTGTCTTTTCCCGGCTTCACATCCGTCCCCGCCCCCGTGTCCTGGGCGGAGTCGGCACCGGCCTGCGCCGGGTCGGACGCGAGTTCCGCCGACAGGTTCTCCGCGAAGCTGTCGAGGATCTTGCCGCCGACCTCCGAGATCATGCCCCGCCCGAACTGGGCGGGCTTGCCCGTGACGTTCAGGTCGGTGGCCACGGCTCCGTGGGTGGTGTTCCCGTCGGCCGTGAGGGTCACGGTGACGTTGGCCGAGGCCGTACCCGCACCTCGCGAATCCTTGCCGGAGGCCTTGATCGTGATCTTCCTGGACGACTCGTCCTTCTCGAGGAACTCGCCACTGCCCTTGTAGAGCAGCGAGACCGGGCCCAGCTTGACCTTCACCGTTCCCTTGAACGTGTCGCCTTCGACGGCGGTGAGTGTCGCGCCGGGCATGCACGGCGCCACGCGTTCCGGATCGATGATCGCCTTCCACACCTCGTCGATGGGTGCCGGGACGGTGAATTCGTGGTCCAGCCGCACGGGCCGACCTCCTTCCTCGATGCCTGCGCTCGATGCTCGCGCCACAGAACGCCGTCACGGCGCCTGCGCGTGTTGTGCGGGTCCGCCGACCGGTGTCAGCGGGGCCGGTACCGGTGGAGGGCACCACGGGGACCAGGACCCGCGGTGCCCTCCACCGGCCGGTGATTCAGCCGGCCATCGCCGCCTCGACGGCGCGTCCCGTGAGCACACGGGCGAGGTGCTGGCGATACTCCACGTCGGCGTTGCCGTCGACCGTGGGGCTGGTGCCCTCCGCGGCGTGCGAGGCCGCCTCGCGGATGGTCTCCGCATCGGCCGAGCGGCCCACCAGGGCTTCCTCCACCGCCCGCGCACGGACGGGGATCGAGGCCATGTTGGTGAGCCCGATCCTCGCCTCGGCGATGGTGCCGCCCTCGGCGCGTACGGTGGCCGCGACCGCGACCATCGACCACGCCTGGGCGACCCGGTTGAACTTCTCGTAGTGCGCCGTCCAGCCGGTGTGCTTGGGCACGCGCACCTCGACGAGGATCTCGTCGGGGGCCAGCGACGTCGTGAAGAAGTCCTGGAAGAACTCCGCCGACGACACCGTCCGCCTGCCCCCGGTCCCCTGGATCACCATCTCGGCGCCCAGCGCCAGCGCCGGCGCGAGCAGGTCACCCGCCGGGTCGGCGTGGGCGAGCGAACCGCCGAACGTGCCGCGGTGCCGCACCTGCGGATCGGCGACGGTGTCGGTGGCCCTGGCGAGGAGCAGGGCGTGATCGTGCACGAGCGGATCGCGCTGTACGTCGTAATGCGTGGTCATCGCACCGATCACCACGGCATCGCCGTCGTCGCGCACGCCCTTGAGCTCACTGACCTTGCCGAGGTCCACGACCGTGGTCGGTGCGGCCAGGCGCATGCGCAGCACGGGCAGCAGGCTCTGCCCGCCCGCGAGCACCTTGGCGTCCTCGCCCGCATCGGCGAGCGCACGCACCGCCTCATCCACAGTGGACGGTGCTACGTAGTCGAACGGAGCGGGGATCACTGCGCACCTCCTTGTGCCGGGTCGATCGAGCCGAGTCCGCCACCGGCCTCGGCTCCGGGGCCGCCTGCATCGGTCTCGCCCATGTGCACGGCCCGCCACACACGCATGGGGCTGAGCGGCATCTCGATGTCGTCGACTCCGTGGTGCCGGACGGCATCGACCACCGCGTTGACCACCGCCGGGGTGGAGGCGATGGTGCCGGCCTCACCGACGCCCTTGACGCCGAGCGGGTTCGACGTCGCGGCGGTCTCGGTGCGGTCGGTGGTGAACGAGGGCAGGTCCATCGCCGACGGCAGCAGGTAGTCGGCGAAGGTTCCGGAGGTGAGCGTGCCGAACTCGTCGTACACGGCCTCCTCGTACAGCGCCTGGGCGATGCCCTGTGCCAGTCCGCCGTGCATCTGGCCCTCGACGATCAGCGGGTTGATCACCTTGCCGATGTCGTCGACACACACGTACGAGCGCAGGCGCACCCGGCCGGTCTCGGTGTCGACCTCCGCCGCGCACAGGTGCGTGCCGTGCGGGAACGAGAAGTTCTCCGGGTCGAACACGGCCTCGGAGTCCAACGTGGGCTCCACCCCGTCGGGCAGGTCGTGTGCCGCGAAGACCGCCAACGCGATGTCCTGGATGGACGTCGAGGTGTCGGTACCGCGCACGCTGAACTTGCCGTCGGCGAACTCGAGGTCGTCCTCGGAGGCCTCCAGCAGGTGCGCGGCGACCTTGCGGGCCTTGGACACGACCTTCTCGGCCGCCTTCACCACGGCGATGCCGCCGACGGCCAGCGCCCGCGAGCCGTACGTGTCCAGGCCCTTGTGTGAGGACTGCGTGTCGCCGTGCAGGATCTCGACGTCGTCGAAGGCCACGCCGAGCTGGTCGGCCACGATCTGGCTCCACGCCGTCTCGTGGCCCTGACCGTGCGGCGAGGCGCCCGTGACGACCTCCACCTTGCCGGTGGGCAACATGCGGATCGCCGCGTGCTCCCAGCCACCCGCTCCGTAGTCGAGCGAACCGAGCACCCGCGACGGTGCGAGCCCGCACATCTCGGTGAAGGTGGAGATGCCGATACCGAGTTGGACCTTGTCACCGCGTTCCCGCCGCTGCTGTTGTTCCCTACGCAGCCCGTCGTAGTCGAACAGCTGCATGGCCTTCGCGGTCGCCGCCTCGTAGTTGCCCGAGTCGTAGGTCAACGTGGAGACGGTCGTGTACGGGAACTCCTCGTGCTTGATCCAGTTCTTCTCGCGCAGCTCCATCGGGTCCATGCCGAGCTCGGCCGCCAGCTCGTCCATGATGCGCTCGATGGCGAACGTCGCCTCGGGCCTGCCGGCACCGCGGTAGGCGTCGGTGAGCGTGGTGTTGGTGAACACGGTCGTGCAGGAGAACCGGTAGGCCGGGATCTTGTAGATCGCGTTGAACATGAACGCACCCAGCACCGGAACCCCGCCGCCCACGATGCCCAGGTAGGCACCCATGTCGGCGAGCAGGTCGACCTTCAGCCCCGTCACGGTGCCGTCGCGGGTGGCCGAGATCGTGATGTCCTGCATCTGGTCGCGGCCGTGGTGGGCGGCGACCATCGTCTCCGAACGCGACTCCGTCCACTTGATCGGACGGCCGAGCTTCTGCGCCACGACCACCGCGGCGCACTCCTCGGGGGTCACGGCGAGTTTGCCGCCGAAACCGCCGCCGACGTCCGGGGCGATGACCCGTACCTGGTGCTCGGGCAGACCCAGCGTCATCGCGACCATCGTCTTGAGGATGTGGGGCACCTGCGTGGCCGACCACATCGTCAGTTGCGGCGCCGTGGGATCGACGACCACCGACCGCGGCTCCATGAAGGCGGGCACGAGGCGCTGCTGGCGGAAGCGGCGCGTCACGACCACCTCGGCCTCGTCGATGGCCTTCTGCACGTCGCCGCCGGAGCCGGCCTCGTTCGAGTCGAACACCCACAGGGCGCTCTTGTTCGTGCCGAGGTCCTCGTGCACCAGCGGTGCCCCTTCGGCCACGGCGTTGTCGAGCCCGAGCACGACCGGAAGGTCGTCGTACTCGACGTCGATCTCGGCAAGGGCGTCCTCGGCCTCGGCTGCACTGCGCGCGACCACCGCCGCGACGGCCTCGCCCGCGAAGTTCACCGTGCCCTGGGCGAGCATCGGCCTGCGGGGCGTCTTCTGGTCCGGCGTGATCGGCCACGCGTTGGGCATTCCGATCTCGCCCGACGGGTCGAGGTCGTCACCGGTGAACACGGCGACGATACCCGGCATCTCCTTCGCCGCCGAGGTGTCGATGCTGACGATCCGCGCGTGCGCCGTCGGACTGCGCAGGAACGCCATGTGCATGAGCCCGGGCAACGCGATGTTGTCGGTCCACCGCGTCCGTCCGGTGATCAGCCGTTCGTCCTCCTTGCGGACGCGGGCGCGCCCGACTTCCGGTTCGGCCGCGGTGATCATGCGTCACCTCCCACGCCCGTGCCCGTCGCCGCGGGCTGACCTTCGCCGACCTGTTCGGCCTCCGGTCCCGCACCGGGCCGCATGTGGCCGGCCGCATCGCGTACGGCGCGGACGATGTTCTGATAGCCGGTGCACCGGCAGAGGTTGCCTTCGAGGCCTTCGCGGACGGCTTCCTCGTCCGGATTCGGGTTGTCGGCCAGCAGATCGATCGACTGCATGATCATGCCGGGAGTGCAGAAACCGCACTGGAGTGCGTGGTTGTCGCGGAAGGCCTGCTGCACCGGGTGGAGCTGCCCGTCGCGGGCGAGCCCCTCCACGGTGGTGACCTCACAGCCGTCCGCCTGGACGGCCAGGACCGAACAGGACTTCACGCTCTGCCCGTCGAGATGGACGGTGCAGGCGCCGCAGTTACTCGTGTCGCAGCCGACCACGGTTCCGGTCTTGCCGAGCTTCTCCCGCAGATGATGCACGAGCAGAGTCCGGGGTTCGACGTCATCCGTGTAGTCGGTCCCGTCGACGGTGACGGTGATGCGCATGGGGCCTCCTGTGGTGGCTCGGTCCGCCGGGTGGACGGGCCGCGTGGAACGGCCTGGGCCGATCACCGCGGGCGGTGATCGGCTTCACAAACTCGAGCCTGCTACGTGAGCCCTTCCTCGACAACCCCGATCTTGGCGTCCACCACGAGCCGTTCCGCATCCGCGGATCGCCACCTGGGCACGGACTCCGCGGGTGCGGAAATATTCGCCCGATCGGTTGCGTGGTGGGTGGTGCCAATGGACCGTTGGCACCGCCCGGCCACCGGCACGCCGAGGACGCCACCCCGTCCCGTCACCGCCCCGTCCCGTCACCGCCCCGGCACGCTGCCGGCGGCACCGCCCTCAGCGCTGCTGCTCGGCGTGGATGCGGCCGTCGACGTCGGCGAGCCGCCGTCCGCCGCCGCCCCATTTCAAGGCGATGATCTCGGCGGCGATGGACACGGCCGTCTCCTCCGGGGTGCGGGCGCCGAGATCGAGACCGATCGGCGAGGCCAGTCGTTTCAGTTCGGCCTCGCTGAGCCCGGCCTCACGCAGGCGGGCCAACCGGTCGTCATGCGTGCGCCGCGACCCCATCGCGCCGACGTACCCGACGTCCAGTCGCAGCGCCACCTCCAGCACCGGCACGTCGAACTTCGGGTCGTGCGTCAGGACCGCGACGACGGTGCGCCCGTCGATCCGCCCCGCGTCGGCCTCGGCCTGCAGATACCGGTGCGGCCAGTCGACGACCACCTCGTCGGCCTCGGGGAATCGTGTCTTCGTCGCGAACACCGGGCGCGCGTCGCACACGGTCACCTCGTAGCCGAGGTAGGCCCCCATCCGCGCCATCGCGGCGGCGAAGTCGATGGCGCCGAACACGAGCATGCGGGGCGGCGGTTCGAACGTGTTGACGAACACCGACATGCCCTCACCGCGGCGCTGGCCGTCCGGTCCGTAGTGGAGGGTGCCGGTGCGCCCGCCTGCGAGCATGCCGCGTGCGTCGTCGAGCACGGCGTCGTCGACGCGGTCGGAACCGAGCCCGCCCCGGACGTCGTCCGGCCACACGAGCATGCGCCTGCCCAGCATGGTCTCGTCGGGATGCTCGATCGTCGTGACGAGGGCGACCGGCCTGCCCTCCCGCACCGACGCGACGAGCGCGGGCAGGTCGGGCATCGTCTCGCGGTCGACGCGTTCGACGAAGATGTCGATGATGCCGCCGCACGTCAGGCCCACGGCGAAGGCGTCGTCGTCGCTGACGCCGTACCGCTGCAGCACCGGCGCCCCGTCGGCGACGACCTGCTGGGCCAACTCGTAGACGGCACCCTCGACGCACCCGCCCGACACGCTGCCGACCGCGTCGCCCTCGGCGCCGACCAACATCGCGGCCCCGGGAGCGCGCGGCGCCGACGAGAACGTGGCGACGACCGTGCCGACGCCCACCGTCTCCCCCGCCTCCCACCGCCGGAAGACCTCGTCCAGCACGTCATGCATCTCGGACCTCCCGCAACAGTCGTTCCAACGTGGCCAGGCTGTGTCCGGCCAGCAGCCGGTCCACGTGGGGCAACGCGACGGCGATGCCCGACTGCACCGGTTCGTAGCCCTCACGGCCCGCGTGCGGGTTCACCCACAACACCGTGTGCGCCAGCCTGCGCAGCCGTGCCATCTGTTCTCCCAACAACGCGGTGTCGCCGCGTTCCCATCCGTCCGAGAACACCACGACGACGGCCCTCCTGGCGAGCCCTCGCTGTCCCCAGCGGTCGAGGAACACCCGGACGGTCTCGCCGAGCCGGGTTCCGCCCGCGAAGTCGGCGACGGCCCCGCCCGCGGCGAGCATCGCCCGTTCCGGATCGCGTTGGCGCAGCGCCCGCGAGACGCGCGTGAGCCGGGTGCCGAGCGTGAACACCTCGGTGTCGGCGGGGTGCGCGCGCACAACGACGTGGGCGAAGCGCAACAACGAGTCGGCGTAGGGCTTCATCGACCCGGACACGTCGACCAGCAGCACGACCCTGCGCGGCCGCGTGCGCTTGCGCGCGTAGGCGAGGCGGGCCGGTTCGCCGCCACCCGCGATCATCGCGCGGAACGTGCGGCGCGGGTCGAGTGCGCCGCGGTGCGCGGGCCGGAGCCGCGACGACCGGCGCCGGGGGAACACCGGCCGCAGCGTCTGGAACAACTCGCGCAGGTGCCGACGTTCGGAGTCGGTCAGTTCACCGAGGTCGCGGTCCCGTAACAGCTCCACGTCGCTGGCCGCGACGCTGAGCTGTTCGCCGGCCTCCTCGCCCGACTCCCCGTCGCCCTCGCCCGTGAGCGGTGCGATCCGGGCGCGCTGTTCCCGTCGCACCGGCAGACCCGCGTCCGCCGCGGACTCGCCGCCGAACCAGCTCGCGAACGCCTCGTCGTACCGCGGCAGATCGTCGGGATCGGCGCACAACGTCAGGCGGCCGGCCCAGTACAGCTGGGCGGCCTCGCCGACGTCGATCCGTTCCACCGCGTCGAAGTAGGCACCCACCCGGTGCCGGTCGCACGGCAGGCCCGCCTCCCGCAGTGCGGCCGTGAACCCGACCAGCCCGGGAAGCGGATCGGCGACGACGGTGTTCCCGCCCCCTGCCGTGCCGTCGACCGCGCTGTCGCCCCCGCCGGTGGTGTCGCCGGTGTTGTCGGACATGGGTCCATCATGCCCCGCGCAGGCCGAAACGCCGAGGGTGCGAGCCGGTGATCAGCCGAGGACCGCGTCGAGGCGGGCGCGGACTCGGTCGGTGTCCTCGCTGAACTTGAGCACCGCACCCAGCGTGGTGGCGGCTGAGGCCGCGTCGAGTTCGTCGCGGCCGAGCGCGCGGAGTGCGTTGGCCCAGTCGATCGCCTCGGCGACCCCGGGCGGCTTCAGCAGTTCCATGGTCCGCAGCCGTTGGAGTGCCTCGGCGATCTGCTCGGCGAGGCGTTGGCCGATGCCGGGCACGCGTGCCCGCAGGATCGCGATCTCGCGGGACAGGTCGGGGTGCTCGAGCCAGTGGTACAGGCAGCGTCGCTTCAGCGCGTCGTGCACCTCACGCGTGCGGTTGGACGTGAGCACGACCAGCGGGGCCTGTTCGGCCCGCACCTCGCCGTACTCGGGGATCGTCACGGTGTTCTCGTCGAGCAACTGCAGCAGGAACGCCTCGAACTCGTCGTCGGCGCGGTCGATCTCGTCGACCAGCAGCACGCACGGGGCCGAACGCAGCGCCGTCAACAGCGGACGCGCCAACAGGAACCGCTCGGTGTACAGCGACTGCTCCGCGTCCTCGACGTTCAGCCTGCCGCCCTCGGCGGCCTCCAACGCGCGCAGGTGCAGCAGCTGGCGCGGGAAGTCCCACTCGTACAACGCCTGCGCGGCGTCGATGCCCTCGTGGCACTGCAGCCGCACCAACGGCAACCCCAGGCTCTCGGACAGTGCGACGGCCAACGAGGTCTTGCCCGTGCCCGGTTCCCCCTCGCAGAACAACGGCTTGCCCATGCGCAGTGCGAGGAACGCGGCGGTGGCGACGCCGTCGTCGGCGAGGTACCCGATGTCCTCGAGCAGAGCCGACAACTTGGCGGGCGAGGAAACGGCGGTGTGGGCTGCTCCGGCGGCGGTGCCGGTGGCGGCGGATTCGGACGTCACTCCCTCACCCTAGGCATGCGCTCGGCCGGGACGGAAACCTTCTTACGGGTCAAGCAGGTCGGGTGTGTCCGCATCGCGGCCGCCGCCGACGTCTCCGCATTCGACGAGCCGGACGTCGGCGCGCCCGCGTAGCCAGTCCCGCGCCCCCTTGTCGCCCTCCGCCTGTGCGGCGATCTCGGCCCACCAGCGGCGTCCGAACAGCACGGGGTGTCCCGGTGCTCCGTCGTACGCGGCGCGCACGACGGCGGCATCCACGTTCCCGGAGTCGTCCTGGGCGTGTGTGCGGATCCGGCTGACGACCTCGGGGCCCACGTCGGGCAGGTCGACCAGCTGCACGAGTGCCGCCTCCGGAGCCGGTTCACGCTCACCGAGCGCGCGCAGTCCCGCGCGCAGGGACGCACCCATGCCCTCGGCCCAGTCGTCGGCCACGACCACCTCGGCCCCTGCCGGCACCAGCGGAGCCGCGTCGTGCGCCCGCGCGCCCAGCACTACGAGCACCGGGCCGCAGCCACCCTCGGTCAGCACCCGCGCGGCACGCGCGACCAACGGTTCGCCGCGGTGGGCCGCGAGCGCCTTCGGCATGCCGAACCGTCTGCCCTCGCCCGCGGCCAGCACCAGACCCGCGATCATGCGCGGGGCGGGGCGACGGCGGTCAGATCGGCCTCGATGCGCCGCGCCGCGTCCCGCAACGCGGGCAGAAGTTCGCCCTGCATCGACTCGGGCGTGGTCCGCGAGGCGTGCGTCGCCAGGTTCACCGCCGCCACCACGTCGCCGTCGGCGCCCCGGACCGGGACGGCGATCGACCGCAGGCCCGCCTCGAGTTCCTGATCCACGAGCGCGTAGCCCTGCTCGCGCACCGCCGCGACTTCGGCCCGCAACGCGGCGGCCGAGTCGATGGTGCGGTCGGTGAACCGGTCGAAGGACGCGCGGGCGAGGTACTCGCCGAACTCGTCGTCGGACAGTCCCGCCAGCAGCACGTGGCCCATCGACGTGGCATGGGCGGGAAACCGGGTGCCGACGCTGATCGTGACCGTCATGATGCGCGAGACCGCCGCCCGCGCGACGTAGACGATGTCGGTGCCCTCGAGCACGGACATCGAACTGGACTCGCGCACCTGCGCCGACAGGTGCTCCAGGTGCGGCTGGGCCAGCTGGGGAAGCGACAGGCCCGACAGGAACGCGTACCCGAGTTCCAGCACCTTGGCGGTCAGCGAGAACTGTTTGCCGTCGGTGCGCACGTAGCCGAGGTCGGCCAGGGTGAGCAGGAACCGCCGTGCCGCGGCCCTGGTCAGACCGGTCTCCTTGGCGACCTCGCTCAGCGTGCGCTGCGGCGTGCCTGCCCCGAACGTCCTGATGACGGCGAGGCCCCGCTCGAGCGACTGCACGTGGTGCGTGGCTCGCGGCGCAGCGTCGCCCGCCTGCTCGGTGTCGCCCGCCTGCTCGGTGTCGACGGCGTCGGCGGTGTCGGCGGTGTCGACACTGCCGGGACTGTCGGCGCGCTCGGCGGTCTCGGCGCCTGGCGTGGCTGCGGTGTCGTCAGGGGTGCTCATAGGACACTCAACCTACTGGCCGCAGGCCGCATCGAGGCTCAGGCCTCGCGCAGGTGCGCCGTGATCAGCTCGCTGAAGCGTTCGGGTTGTTCGACGTTGCCGAGATGCGCCGCGCCGTCGACGACCTCGAGGCGGGCACCCGGCACGGCGTCGGCGATCACGCGGCCGTGCCCCTCGGGCGGAGTGGCCGGATCGTCCGCACCCGCGATGACGAGCGTCGGTACCGTGATCTTGGGCAGCCCGTCGAGCACGTCCATGCCGCCGATCGCGTTGCAGCAGGCGGCGTAGCCCGCGGCCGGTGTCGCGGCCGTCATGTGGTGGTACTCGCGCCGCTGCTGGGGGTGCGCGGCCAGCCAGTCCGCGGTGAACCACCGCTCGATGCTGGCGTCGGCGATCGCCGTCATGCCCTGCTCCCGCGCGGTCCGCGCGCGCTCGGCCCACGACTCGGGCGTGCCCATCTTCGGCGAGGTGCAGCACAGCACGAGGCTGCGCAGGCGTTCCGGGGCGTGGATGCCGAGCCACATCCCCGTCATGCCACCGAGCGACAAGCCGACGAAGTGCGCGCGATCGACACCGAGCCCGTCGAGCAGTTCGACGACGTCACCGCCGAGATCGGCGAGTGTCGTCTCCCCCTCCGGCACCGGGGTGCGCCCGTGTCCGCGGTGGTCGTAGCGCACCACCCGGTAACCGGCGTCGACGAGCGCCGGGACCTGCGCGTCCCACATCGTGAGGTTGGAGCCGATCGAGCCGGACAGCACGACGACCTCGCCGTCACGCGGTCCCTCCACGACGTTGTGCACCCGCATGCGTTCTCCTCGTCCGCGTCTCGCGTGTTCGTCCCACGTGGCCGGCTCCTCGGGTGGCCGGCCGCTCGTGTCGCCGCCGGGCTCAGGCCTCGAGCACGACCGCCAGGCCCTGGCCGACGCCGATACAGATCGCGGCCAGACCGTACCCGCCACCGCGGCGGGTCAACTCGTGGGCGAGCGCACCGAGAATGCGCCCGCCCGAGGCGCCGAGCGGATGCCCGATGGCGATCGCCCCTCCGTTGACGTTGACGATCGCGGGGTCGAGCTCGGGCCAGTCGGCCAGGCACGCGAGGGACTGCGCCGCGAACGCCTCGTTCAGTTCGACCGCGGCCAGGTCCGACCATCCGATCCCGGCGCGGCGCAGCGCGATCTCGGCCGCCTGCACCGGGCCGATGCCGAACACGTCGGGATCGACGCCTGCTGCGCCGCGGCCCGCGATCCGCGCCAACGGGGTGGCCCCGATGCGGTCGGCGCCCGCGCGGTCGCCGAGGAGCACGGCGGAGGCTCCGTCGTTGAGCGGCGAGGCGTTGCCCGCCGTGATCGTGCCCTCCTGCCGGAACGCCGGCTTCAACCGCGCAAGCTTGTCCACTGTGGAGTCTCCGCGGATCCCCTCGTCGCGGACGAGTTCGCTACCGGGAACGGGCACCACGTGCGTGTCGTAGAAACCCTCGTCCCAGGCCCTGGCCGCCTTCGTGTGACTCGCGGCGGCGAACTCGTCCTGCGCCTGCCGGGTGATCCCGTACTTCTCGGCGAGCCGTTCGGTCGACTCGCCCAACGAGATCGTCCACTGCTCCGGCATCCGCGGGTTCACCAGGCGCCAGCCGAGAGTGGTCGAATGCAGTGTCTGGTTCCCCGCGGGGAAGGGCTTCTCCGTCTTCGGCAACACCCACGGCGCCCTGCTCATCGATTCGACGCCGCCGGCCACCACGAGGGAGGCGTCCCCGGTCGCGATGGTGCGGCTCGCCTGCATGGCGGCGTCCAAACCGGACCCGCAGAGACGGTTGACGGTGGAGCCGGGAACCGACGTCGGCCAGTCGGCGAGCAGGGTCGCCATGCGAGCGACGTTGCGGTTGTCCTCACCTGCCTGGTTGGCGGCACCGAGCACGATCTCGTCGACCGCGGCCGGATCGAGGTCCGAACGGTCCCGCAGCACGGTCAGGACGTGGGCGGCCAGATCGTCGGGCCGCACGCCGGCCAGCCCACCGGAGTACTTGCCGAACGGCGTGCGCACGGCGTCGAGCACGAAGACGTCGGTCACGAGGATGCTTCCTTCAGAGTGCGCAATGTGGACAGTTCTTCCGGCGTCGGCGCCGCGGTGCGGCCCACGTCGGGGGCCACCTTCAGGTCCCAGCCGGTCGCCGCCCGCACGTCGTCGACCTCGACGCCGGGGTGCAGCTGCGTCAGCACGAGCTCGGCCGTGTCCGGATCGGGCCGCAGGATGCCCAGGTCGGTGATCACGAGGGTCGGCCCCGCTCCCGGCAGCCCCCACCGCTGCCGGTCTCCCTTGCCGGACCCGTGCCCCACGGAGGTCACGAAGTCGACCTGCTCGACGAAACTTCGCGTGCTCTGCCGCACGACCACGAACACCTCGCCGCACGACGCGGCGATCTCCGGCGCACCGCCGGCACCCGGCAGGCGGACCTTCGGGTCGGCGTAGTCGTCACCGATGACGGTGGTGTTGATGTTGCCGAACCGGTCCAACTGCGCGGCACCGAGGAAACCGACGTCGATCCGCCCCGGCTGAAGCCAGTAGTTGAACACCTCGGGAACACTGATCACCGCGTCGGCCGTCTCGGCCAGCACACCGTCGCCGATCGACGAGGGCAGCACGTCCGGTTTGGACCCGAGCGTGCCGGACTCGTAGATGAGCACCAGATCGGGCGCGTGTGTCCGGCGCGCCACGTTGGCAGCCGTGGACGGAAGGCCGATGCCGACGAAGCAGCGCGTGCCGTTCTGCAGCGCCCTGGCGGCGGCGATGGACATCATCTCGTCGGCGGTCCACTCCCCCGCCGCGCTCGTCACGGACGTCGTCACTGCGGCACCTCCTTGTCAACCCCGGCCTTGCCCGGCACGCCGGTGTTCCGCGCGCCCTTGTTCATGACCTCGTCGCGAACCCAGTTCCCGAACGCCTCACGGTCGCTGCCGATCGAGTCCCAGTACCGGTAGTAGGCGTTGTCGCGTTCGTAGTACCCCTGGGCGTACGAGGGATGCGCGCCGTGCGGCGCCTCGGCGACGGCTGTGACCGCCCAGCCGGGCAGGATCACCTGACCCGGCACCGGCTCCAGCTCGTCGACGACCTCCTCGACGGTGACCAGGCTGCGCTCGGCCGCGAGCACGGCCTCCTTCTGCACGCCGACCAGTCCCCACATCTGGACGTTGCCCTGCCGGTCGGCGCGTTGGGCGTGCACCACCGTGACGTCCGGGTTGATCGCGGGCACGGCGGCGAGTTCCTCACCGGTGAACGGGCAGGTGATCCACTTGATCGTGGAGGTGTGCTCGGGGAGATCGGTCCCGCGATATCCCCGCAGCACCGCGAACGGCAGACCGCTGGCGCCCGCGACGTAACGGTTCGCCATGCCCGCGTGGCTGTGTTCCTCGATCTCGAGCGGCACCGGCCAGGCGTGCTGCACGGCGTCCCGGAAACGGTGCAGCGACCCGACCCCCGGGTTGCCGCCCCACGAGAACACCAGTTTGCGCGCACAGCCCGCGCCGATGAGCTGGTCGTACACGATGTCCGGGGTCATCCGCACCAACGTGAGATCGCGCCGGCCCTGCCGGATGATCTCGTGTCCCGCGGCATGCGGGATCAGGTGCGTGAAACCTTCGAGTGCCACGACGTCGCCGTCGCGCACCAGCTCACCGATGCCGTCGGCGAGCGTCACGATGTCCGCCACGTTGCCACCTCGTTCGATTCGTGCGTATCGCGCACGTGTGTTCTGCATATGAACATACGACGGGTGGGGGCAGGCGTCAACACGACGGCGCCCCCGCCTCGACCGGGCGCGGGTGCGCGTGGCCGAGGCGGGGGCGCCGTTCGATTCCGCCGTCGGTGCGGATGTGGGTGTCGCCGTCGCTGCGGATCAGGCTCCGCCGGACGGCTTGTCCGAACGCTCCTGTCCCACATCGGCAGCCGTCTCCTCCGCGGCCGCGCTGTCCGAGGCCGCGCTGTCCGAGGCCGTAGTCTCCGACGTTGCGCTGTCGGCGCTCGCGTCGTGTGTGGCCGTGTCCTGTGTGGCCGTGTCGTCAGTGGCGGCCTCACCGGTGGCCGCCGCACCGTTCGCCGTCGGCATCGCCGCGGCGTCTGCGGACGCCTCGGTGTCCTTGCGCCCGCCGGCCTTGTCGCTCTCGGCCTCTCCCTCGTCGTCTCGCTCGTTGTCGCCCTCGTCGTCGCCCTCGTCGTCGTTGCTGCGGAGGGTCTCCGGCGCCTCACGCGGACCCTTCACGCGGGCCAGGACGAAGTAGACCACCGCACCGACGAACACCAGCGCCGACATCCACACGTTCACGCGCAGGCCCAGGATCTCGTTGGCCGGGTCGGTGCGCATGAGTTCGATCCAGAACCGGCCCGCCGTGTACCCGGCGACGTACAGCGCGAACACGCGACCGTGCCCCAGGCGCAGCCTGCGGTCCAGCCAGATGATCAGCAGGGCGACACCCAGGTTCCACAACAGCTCGTAGAGGAACGTCGGATGCACGATCTCGACCGGGACGTCGTTGAGGGCCACGCCGTTCAGCGGGTCCTCCATACCCGGGTTGTCTTGGGACACGCGGCGGTAGATCTCCAGTCCCCACGGCAGGTCGGTGGGACCGCCGTAGAGTTCCTGGTTGAAGTAGTTGCCGAGCCGCCCGATCGCCTGGGCGATCACGATGCCCGGAGCGACCGCGTCGGCCAGCGCGGGCAGGGGGACACCCTTGCGGCGGCAGGCGATCCACGCACCGACCGCGCCGAGCGCGATCGCACCCCAGATGCCGAGGCCACCCTCCCAGATGTACAGCGCCCGGACGGGATCGCGGCCCTCGCCGAAGTACAGCTGGTGATCGGTGATGACGTGGTAGATGCGGCCACCGATGAGACCCATCGGCGCGGCCCACACCGCCACGTCGATGACCGTGCCCTTGCTGCCACCCCTGGCCTGCCACCGGCGTTCGCCGAGCCAGATGGCGACGACGATGCCCAGAATGATGCAGAGCGCGTACGCCCGCAGCGACAACGGACCGACGTCCCAGACTCCCCGGTCGGGACTGGGAATGGTGGCGAGGAAGGCAGACGAGGCGGTACTCACAGGGTCACCGTAACGTGACCGACCTCGCCCGGCTCGGGCGCGTCAGGTGCGCGGGCGGCGCACCCCGTCGGCGAGTTCCTCGGTGAGCGCGGTGAGTGCCGCGCGGCTCTCCCCGGCCTTGGTCACCAGCGCGGAACCGACGATCACCGCGTCGGCGAATCCGGCCACCTCCGCGGCCTGGTCGCCGGAGCGCACGCCGAGTCCGACGCCCACGGGCAGGTCCGTGTACTGGCGCGTGCGCTGGACGAGACCGTGCGCGGCCTCGCCGACGGTCTCCCGTGCGCCGGTGACGCCCATGACCGCCGTGGCGTAGACGAATCCCGTCGCGGCCTTCGCCGTCAACGCGAGCCGTTCGTCGGACGAGGACGGTGCGACCAGGTAGATCCGGTCGAGACCGTGCCGCTCGGACGCCTCACCCCAGTCCGTGCCCGCGTCGGGCGTGAGGTCGGGGGTGATGAGCCCGAGCCCACCGGCGGCGGCGAGGTCACGGGCGAACGCGTCGACGCCGTAGTGGAACACCGGGTTCCAGTACGTCATCACCACGGCCTTGCCACCGCGCTCGGCCACCGACTCGACGACCTCGAACAGGTGCTTGAGCCGGAATCCGGCGCGCAGCGCGGTGTCGGCGGCCGCCTGGATCGTCGGCCCGTCCATCACGGGGTCGGAGTACGGGAAGCCGACCTCCACGAGATCCGCACCCGCGTCCACCGTGGCGGCCAGCAGGTCCTTCGACTCCTCGACCGTCGGATAGCCCGCGGGCAGATAGCCGATGAGCGCACCGCGACCCTCGGCGCGCGTCTGTGCGAACAGGTCGTCGATGCGGCTCACACGTCCTCCACGAGGTTGAAGTACCGAGCCGCCGTGTCGACGTCCTTGTCGCCGCGCCCGGACAGGCTCACGACGATGAGGCCGTCCGGCCCGAGTTCCCGGCCGAGGCGCAGTGCGCCCGCGAGGGCGTGGGAGGACTCGACCGCGGGGATGATGCCCTCGGTCTTCGACAGCAGCTGGAAGGCGTCCATCGCCTCGGCGTCGGTCACGGCGCGGTACTCGGCGCGGCCGATGTCCTTGAGGTACGAGTGCTCCGGTCCCACGCCCGGATAGTCCAGACCCGCCGAGATCGAGTACGCCTCGATCGTCTGGCCGTCCTCGTCCTGCAGCAGGTACGACAGCGCGCCGTGCAACGTTCCCGGCGTGCCCTGGGACAGCGTGGCACCGTGCTCGCCGCTCTCGAGGCCCTTGCCACCGGGTTCCAGTCCGACCAGGCGCACGTCCGGATCGTCGAGGAAGCCGTGGAAGATGCCGATGGCGTTCGACCCGCCACCGACGCAGGCGGCGACGGCGTCGGGCAGCCTGCCCGCCTGTTCGAGGATCTGCCTGCGCGCCTCCTCGCCGATCACCTTGTGGAAGTTGCGCACCATCACGGGGAACGGGTGGGCGCCCGCGGCCGTGCCCAGCAGGTAGTGCGTGGTGTCGACGTTGGTGACCCAGTCGCGCAGCGCCTCGTTGATGGCGTCCTTCAGCGTCCGCGATCCGGTGCCGACGGGGATCACCTCGGCTCCCAGCAGGCGCATGCGGGCGACGTTGAGCGCCTGCCGTTCGGTGTCCACCTCGCCCATGTACACGACGCAGTCGAGATCGAGCAGCGCGCAGGCGGTCGCCGTGGCGACGCCGTGCTGACCGGCGCCCGTCTCGGCGATCACGCGCTTCTTGCCCATCCGCTTGGTGAGCAGCGCCTGACCGAGCACGTTGTTGATCTTGTGGGAACCGGTGTGGTTCAGATCCTCACGCTTGAGGAAGATGCGCGCGCCACCGGCGTGTTCGGCGAACCGCGGGGCCTCGGTGAGCAACGAGGGCCTGCCCGCGTAGCCCGTGAGCAGGCGGTCGAACTCGGCCACGAACTCGGGGTCCTGCTGCGCCTTCTCGTACTCGGCGGCCAGCTCGTCGAGCGCGCCCATCAGCGCCTCGGGCAGGAACCGGCCACCGTAGGGGCCGAAGTGGCCACGCGCGTCCGGTCCGTGTCCGGTCACGCCGTCGGTCGGGGTCTCACTCACTCGGTCGGTTCTCCTCAGCGGCTTGGTCGCGGGCAGGCCGGGTGCGACCCGGCGGTGACGAGCTGGACGAGCGCGGCCTTGGGGTCCTCCGTGGAGACCAGGCCCTCGCCGACGAGCACGGCGTCCGCACCGTGACCGGCGTAGGCCATGAGGTCACCGGGGCCGCGCACACCCGACTCGGCGATCTTGAACGTCTCCATCGGCAGGCCGGGCGCCAGCCGCGCGAACACGTCGCGGTCGACCTCGAGGGTGTGCAGGTCACGGGCGTTGATGCCGATGACCGACGCACCGGCCTCGAGCGCGCGGTCGCACTCCTCGGCGTTGTGCACCTCGACCAGTGCCGTCATGCCGAGCGACTCGACCCGGTCGAGCAGCGCGACGAGCGCGTTCTGCTCGAGCGCCGCCACGATGAGCAGCACCATGTCCGCGCCGTGCAGGCGCGCCTCGTGCACCTGGTACGGGCTGACGATGAAGTCCTTGCGCAGGATCGGGATGTCCACGGCGGCCCGCACGGCCGCGAGGTCCTCGAGCGAACCGCCGAAGCGGCGCTGCTCGGTGAGCACGCTGATGACCCGCGCGCCCGCGTCCTCGTAGTCCTTGGCCAGTGCCGCCGGATCGTGGAGGGCGGCCAGGTCGCCCTTCGACGGGCTCTTCCGCTTGACCTCGGCGATGACGCCGATGCCCGACTCCTGCAGCGAGCCCATCACGTCCCGCGGAGCGGGCGCGTCGGCCGCACGCTTCTTCAACTCGTCGAACGGCAGCGCCGACTCACGCTCGGCGAGGTCGGTTCGCACGCCCGCGACGATGTCCTCGAGAACGCTCACCGGATGACCTCACCGGGTGTCGGGACCGTTGATTCACTCGCAAGGTGGCTCACAAAAACCTTCCCCTTCCCGCTCAACCGATGCTAACCCGCAGGCTCGTCCAGACCGGGCGCGGGTCGGGAAATGCGTTGCCCACCAGTGATTTCACCGCCGGCCCGCTCGCGGCGGCAGACTCCGTTCGGCTCAGCCGTCCCCGCCGTTCGGCCGGGAACCGCCGCGTTCCGGGCCGGCTGCACGTTCGGTGCTCTCCGTCGGGTCACTGCCCTCCGAGAGGGCGTCCCAGAGCTCGGTGTCGGGATCGCGGGTGGTGCGCCGCGTGCCCGGCGCGGTGTATTTCGCGCCCATGCGGGCCATCCGGTGCCCCTTGGCGACGAGGAGCGTTCCGGCGCACGCGACGAGCACCCCGCCCGCCACGGCCGCCGCGGGCCCCCAGACCGTGCGTTCGGGCCGGCCCGAGGCCCCCTCGTAACCGGGTGCCCAGCCGGTCCATTCGACCTCGCCGACGTCCCCGCCGAGCGCCAGATAGGCCGTCCACACGCCCGCCACGACCAGCAGGCCGCCCAGGATCCTGCGGGCCATGCCGCGGGAGGCCAACGTCGCCGCCACGGCCGCGAGCGCGAGCAGCGCGATCGGCACCGGCCACTGCACGAGGTCGGAGCCGGTGAGGTCCTCGACCATCCGGCCCTCGACCGTGAGCCCACGCGGCACCTCGATCCACACCAGGCCCGACGCGCCCCACAGCGCGCCCGCCCCGAGCAGCAGTGCGACGACGGCGATCCAGAGCGCACGCCTGCCGGCACTCTCCGCACCGCCCCGCTCGGGGCGCTGCCCGGCCCCGGACGACCCGGACGCCCCGGCAGGCACCGACGGCTCGGTGGCCGGCACGGCACGGCCGGAGCCGTCGGAGCGGTCGGAGGCGGGCACGTCGGACTCGGACACGTCAGGCCCCGTCGTCGAGCGAGAGTGCATCGGTCGCCGAGCGCATCGTTCCGGCCGCCGCGACCGCCGACAACACGGTCCGCGCCTTGTTCAGCGCCTCGTTGTCCTCGTACTCGGCCTCCGAGTCCGCGACGACGCCACCACCGGCCTGCACGTGGGCCACCCCGTCCTTCACGAGCGCCGTGCGGATGGCGATGGCCGTGTCCGCGTCGCCCGCGAAGTCCAGGTAGCCCACCACACCGCCGTAGAGTGCGCGCCGCGTCGGCTCGAGCTCCTCGATCAGTTCCATCGCCCGCACCTTGGGCGCACCGGACAACGTGCCCGCGGGGAAACACGCGGTGACGGCGTCGAAGGCCGTCTTGTCGTCGGCCAGTTCCCCGGTCACCGTCGAGACGATGTGCATCACGTGGCTGTAGCGCTCGATCGAGAAGAAGTCGACGACCTGCACCGAGCCCGGCTTGCACACCTTGCCGAGGTCGTTGCGGCCGAGGTCGACCAGCATCAGGTGCTCGGCACGTTCCTTCTCGTCCGCGAGCAGCCCCTTCGCGAGCTGGGCGTCCTCCTCGGCGTCGGCACCACGCCACCGCGTGCCCGCGATCGGATGCGTCGTCGCCTTGCCGTCGCGCACGGTCACGAGCGACTCGGGGCTCGACCCGACGATGTCGAAACCGCCGCACCGCAGCAGGTACATGTACGGGCTCGGGTTGGACGTGCGCAGCACGCGGTAGATGTCCAGCGCGTCGGCGCCGGTGCGCATCTCGAACCGCTGCGAAGGGACGATCTGGAACGCCTCACCGGCGTGCACGGCCTCGCGTGCCGCCTCGACGGCCGCGTGGAAGTCCGCCTTCGTGCGCCTGCGGTCGAACTCCGGGGCGGGGCGGTCGAACACGGCGTTCGTGGCCGGTGCGGGCGCGGCCAGTCGCGCCGTCATCTCGTCGAGCCTGCGCACGGCGTCGTCGTAGGCGGCACCGACCCGTTCGGGGCTGTCGTCCCAGTTCACCGCGTTGGCGATGAGCGTGACCGTGCCCTCGTGGTGGTCGAACGCAGCCAGGTCGGTGGCCAGGAGCATCGTCAGCTCCGGGATGTCGATGTCCTTCTCGGCGATCTCCGGCAGCCGTTCGAGCCAGCGCACCGCGTCGTAGCCGATGTAGCCGACCATGCCTCCCGTCAGCGGCGGCATCCCGGGCAGTGGCTCGGTGTGCAGCATCTGCAGGGTCTCCCGCAGGACCGTCAACGGGTCACCCTCGGTCGGCAGGCCCGCCACCGGCGTGCCCGTCCACACGGCCTTGCCGTCGCGCACCGTCAGCGCCGAGGGACTGTGCACCCCGATGAACGACCATCGCGACCACGACTCGCCGTTCTCCGCCGATTCGAGCAGGAACGTGCCGGGGCGGTCCTCGGCGAGCTTGCGGTACAGGGCGACGGGCGTGTCGGCGTCGGCGAGCACCCGGCGCACGACCGGGATGACGCGACGGTCTTCGGCGAGCGCGCGGAACTCCTCGGACGACGGCGTCACGGCGCCCAGGCCGACACGTGCGGCCTCGACGGAATGGGCAGCGACCATGCCCTCATTGTGCCGCCGGGCCGTTACGGGGCGGCGGTGGGATCTCTACGGGGCGGCGGTGGGATCTCTACAGGGCGGCGGTGGGATCTTTACCGGGCGGCGGTGCCGGTGACGGTGCCGCTGACGGCGGCGGTGACGGTGGCGGTGACGGCACGGGTGATGGCGACGGGTGATCATGACGGGGTGCGATGATGACGGGGTGAGCACCGCGCCACGCAGTACTGCCCACGAACCGGCCACTGCCCACGAACCGGCCTCGGACGAACCGGCTGCGCAGGCCCCCCAGGAGGACGGCCCACGACGACAGGGCCGGCGGGGCCGCAGGCCGGCCGGGGAGGACACCCGCACCGCCCTGCTCGAGGCGGCCAGGGCCGAGTTCGGCGAGAACGGCTACGACGGTGCCACCGTGCGCGCGATCGCCGCACGGGCAGGCGTCGACGCCGCCATGGTCAACCACTGGTTCGGCGGCAAGGAACAGCTGTTCGCCAAGGCGGTCCTCGACGTGCCCTTCGACGTGGACGAGGTCGTCGGCGCCGTGACGGCACGCGGCGCGGAGCACGTCGGCGACAGCATCGTCCGCACCTTCCTCGACCGCTGGGACGGCGTCGGCGGCGAACGCTTCACCGCCCTCATCCGCAGCGTCACGACCCGACCCGAAGCCATGCGCGTACTGCGGACCGTCCTCGTCAATCGGATCTTCGCCGGCGTCGCGAGCGCCCTCGAGGTCGACCGCGGCGACCTGCGCGCCTCGCTGTGCGCCACCCAGCTCATCGGCCTCGGCATGGCCCGCTACGTCGCCGAACTCGAACCCGTGCACTCCGCCGACATCGACACGCTCGCCGCCGCCGTCGCGCCGACACTCCAGCGCTACCTCACCGGAGACATCGACGCCCCGTGACCCGGGCCGCGCACCGGCTCGGGACCCGGGAACTCAGGAATTCAGCCGTCGGGCAGCAACACGTCCGAGTCGAAGCACGTCCGCGTTCCCGTGTGGCAGGCAGGGCCCGTCTGGTCCACCCGCAGCAACACCGTGTCGGCATCGCAGTCCAGCCGCACCTCGCGCACGTGTTGCGTGTGGCCCGACGTGGCCCCCTTGACCCACAGCTGCTGCCTGCTCCGCGAGAAGTAGGTCGCCTGCCGGGTCACCAACGTGTGGGCCAGCGCCTCGTCGTTCATCCACGCCACCATCAGCACGTCCGAGGTGCCGTGATCCACCACCACCGCACACAGCAGCCCGTCGGCGTTGCGCTTCAACCGCCCCGCGAGCTCCGGATCGAGCACAGCGGCACCCGTTGCTCCGGCTCCGCCATCCTCGCTCATCGGACCTCCACGTTCCCGGCTCGCAGGGCCTTCTTCACATCCCCGATCGTGAACTCCCCGAAGTGGAAGACACTGGCGGCCAGCACCGCATCGGCACCGACCTCCACCGCGGGCAGGAAGTGCTCGATCGCGCCGGCACCGCCGCTGGCGATCACCGGCACCCGCACCGCCTTGCGCACCAGCCGCAGCAGTTCGAGATCGAAGCCGGCCTTCGTCCCGTCGGCGTCCATGGAGTTGAGCAGGATCTCCCCCACACCGAGTTCCTCACCGCGGGCGGCCCACTCGACGGCGTCGATGCCCGTCCCCGTGCGCCCGCCGTGCGTGGTGACCTCGAAACCCGACGCGGTCGGCTCGCCACCGTCCGGCACACGGCGGGCGTCGACCGACAACACGACGCACTGGGCGCCGAACCGCTCCGAGGCCTCCCTGAGCAGTTCGGGCCGGGCGATCGCCGCGGTGTTGATGCTGACCTTGTCCGCGCCCGCGCGCAGCAGCCGGTCGACGTCCTCGGTGCTGCGCACCCCGCCACCGACCGTCAGGGGGATGAAGACCTGCTCCGCCGTGCGCCGCACGACGTCGTAGGTCGTCTCGCGGTCGCCGGAGGATGCCGTCACGTCGAGGAACGTCAGTTCGTCGGCACCCGCGGCGTCGTAGGCGCGAGCCAGTTCGACCGGATCACCCGCGTCCCGCAGGTCGACGAAGTTGACACCCTTGACCACGCGACCCGCGTCGACGTCCAGACACGGAATCACCCTCACAGCAACCGACATGCTCCCCAGACTAGATCCCCGGACGCAGCGGCCACGCGAAGGACGGTCTCCTGGACCGGGTGGCTGCGCGGCACGCGCCGGGCCCGGAGGTGGTGACGAAACAGACCGGCGACGCGATATCCGACCAGGGGCAACAAAAACCTTACACCGAAAAGATCTCGACGCACCGACGTCGCCGAGCCGGCCGATCGGCACCTCCGTAGAATCCCAGAATTGTGACGACATACGGATCAATGGTCACGACACAACCGGCCGAAAAGCCCGGAACCGCCACTTCTGCGGACAATTCGGAAGCTCCCGAATCGGACGCGACCCGGCGGCGCGTGTCGTGGCGGACGAGGGTTCCCGCGATCGCGTCGGTTCTCGCCGGCACCGCCCTGATCGGTGCCCACGGCGCGTACTACACGTACTGGATCGTCGACGACGCGGCCATCTCGTTCTCGTACGCGCGCAGCTTCGCCGAAGGGCTCGGCCCGGTGGTGCAGGCCGGCGGCGAGCGGGTCGAAGGCTTCTCCAACGTCACGTGGACGTTGCTGCTGGCCCTGGGCAAGCTCGTGGGGCTGTTCGACAACGGCACGATCTTCGGCATCCCGGATTACGCGCTGTTCCCCAAGGTTCTGGCACTGGTGCTGTGCGCGGGCATCCTCACCGCGTGTCACCTCGCACTGGCGAAGGTGCTCGCCCGCCCATGGCTGGGCACGCTCGCGGTCGGCGCGTTGCTCGCGATGACCCCGTCGTTCGTGATCTGGGTCGTGTCCGGTTTGGAGAACGCGCTGTACGGGCTCATCATCACGAGCCTGGCGGTCCTGACCTTCCGAGCCGTACTGGACTCCTCGGTGCTGCGCAGCAGGGTGGCGATCACCGCCGGCGTGCTCGCGGCCCTCGCGGCGCTCACCCGCCCGGAGGGTTTAATCTACGGAGGGGTTTACCCGATCGTCGTACTGGGAATGCTTCGCCGTTCCTCCGGCAGGGCCGCGGTCGTCACCAGTCTGCGGCACATTCTGATATCGGTCGCCGCGTTCGCCGTGCCGGTCGGTGCGTATTTCACGTGGCGGCGGATCACGTTCGGAGAATGGTTGTCGGCACCGT